>Ga0208436_1017_pt1 | contig 104643 bp, 112 predicted proteins | sample RumMetMCoCulture_FD_188357 | JGI IMG/M metagenome (GOLD analysis project Ga0208436, IMG submission 188357) | Rumen microbial communities from New Zealand - Rumen Methanol Enrichment MEC1 Co-Culture (SPAdes) (version 2) | ecosystem: Host-associated > Mammals > Digestive system > Stomach > Rumen...
TCTATGGTGTAGAAGCATACCACGTACCAAAAATTGCAGATGCAATTGTAGATGATGGTAAAACATGGGAAGACATCAGAAAAGAATATGATGACATCGTAGGAGAATACGTAGCAGCATACGCCTAGATTCATTAAGTTAAAGTAAGATCCCATATATCTTACTTTTTTACTTCTTTGTTTAGAAGAGATTTATAAATAATTATCTTATACCAATTATTAGATGAGTTTTGTTATACGTGTTCTCATCATATAATTATTTTAAATATTTCAAGGGATACTAAAATCTTAAAGATTTTAGTTTTTTTTTACTTTTTTTATTTATTATTTCTTATTTTTAGAAAATAGCATTTTTTTATTAACTGATTTTATTACTATTTAATATGTAGGAAAAATAGTACGAAAAGTTGGAGTTTAGAGTATCTGTTCTATTATATTATAATCTGTATTCTATAGTATGGCTAATACATTTAAAACTATTGCCAAAATTATCATCGTATGTCTCATCTTTTAGTAAATTAAAGTATTTTAGTGTTGATGAGGATAACTTGGAAAATGATTGATATATGATCAGATTACTATTTTTATTTTCTATAATAACATCGTACACATCACCCTTAGGAAAGTAGGAGATAACATAATTAAGTTTTTCTGAAACTAATGTTGTTTCCTCAAAGATCACAGAGTCAGATTTGTATAATGAAATTATATCTGATTCTACTTCTCTTGTTTTTTCAATTGTTTTCAAAAGTATCATAGCCTCTTATATCTTATTGATTTATTTAATTATAATATGTTCTTTCATATTTATAACTATAAGAAAATAACTGTAAGTTATAATAAAAAAAAGTGAGGGAGGAGTAGAATATACTCTTATTACTTAGTAATAGTGAGAATGGTTTTAGTTTCAATTCTATTATACATTTTATCGCTATATACAGCTATTAAAGTATAATTCTTAGGAGCTAAACCTTTTAAGCTATATTTAAGTGATGCTATTCCACGTGTAACATTACAATATAATGTATTTCCCTGTGGATCTTTCAATGTTTTACCATTTATTTTAAAGATAACTACTCCTCTATTAAGGGTATTATTATTTTCTGTAATTCTAGCAGATAATATATGATTTGTATTGATTTTTGCTAAGTTTTTTGAGGTTATAGTAATATTTGCATTCCTGTTGAGAACTGTTAGAGTATTATTTACGCGTGATTGCTGGTGTGTCTTGTCTCCTGTATATACTGCTGTAATTGTATAATTCTTAGCACTCCAAGTATATGGAATATTGAATTTATAGCTAACAGTACCATTATGTACAGCTGTATAAACAGGTTTTCCCTCAGAATTCATTATTGTTTTACCATTTATCTTAAATATTACATTACCACAATCTACTTTAATACCATTTATATCATGGATACTTGCATTTAAGTATCTTGTTTCATTTTTCATGCCCGTTACAGGGTTAATTTTTATAATAGTATTACTATTATTTGTTGGAACAATAGTTAATGTTGAATTATTACTTCTTGAGTAATTATATTCCCATGTTCCAGAATAGACAGCTGTTATAGTATAATTCTTTGCACTCCAGTTACATGGTATAGTATAGTTATAAGTGGCTTTACCATTAACTATGGCTATATAAATTGGTGTTCCATTATCATATCGTAATGTTTTACCATTTATCTTAAATACTAATTTACCACTATTAACAGTAGTTGAGTTCACAGCTTTAACTGTAGCATTAAGTAGAATTGTATTATTAGTTTTACCTATTGTATCATATACTGTTAGTGTAATGTTCTTCTTGATGATTGGCTTGTTATTTTGTATAATATTATTACCCTTGTTCAGAACGGATTTATCTGCCTTATTTACTCCGTAGAGGTAATTATTTTTTATCATGTTATTATCTGAATCTGTGAGTATTACAGCATAATTTGTATTAGTGTTTATAGTGTTATTTGTAATATTATTGTTATTTGATGATGTTAGATGTATTCCAGTCATATTTGTATGATTAGATGTCAGGTTAATATTATTATCCTGAATGGTATTGTTATCTCCTTTAATATTGAATCCATAAGGATATGTTGAGTTTATTGTTCCATTATTGTATGCTATTGTGGAATATTCGAGGTTTCCAATATCTATTAGAGTAGAGGTGTAACCTGTAATATGCATATTATTATAGGTTATAATGTTATTCATGGTTTTACCAGCCATGTTATCCTTAGATACTGCTATTCCATCTGAAAAATTATTGGATGTACTTGTTATATTATTACCTGTTATTATTAGGTAGTTTACGGCACTGAATGCCTGTATACTATCTGCAAAATTGTTTCCTGTCGTATTTATTATATTGTTTCGTATAGTGTTGTTGTTAATATTTTGTCCTAGGTTAATACCATATGCATAATCAGTTGTAGTGGTAGTTATAATGTTATCTTCTATTATATTGTTTTCTGCTCTGTTACCACTTATTGATCCTTGTATCGTTATTGATTCTATTGATCCATAACTTATCTTTGATATTGTTCTGTATGTTGTTATTGTATTGTTCTTGATGAGGTTATTATTAGATACTATGGCTACTGCTAATGTCCTTGCTAAATCTGGATCAGAATACCAATCTATTTCATCTGAAGGTCCGCCTACTGTTATGATATTGTTTTTTATTGTAGTATTATTACCAACAATGTATACTGCTTTAACGTCTTTAGTGGTATTTGTGATTATTCTACTGTTTTGTAGGGTACAGTTTGAGCTATAGAATATAATAGCGCTATTTCGTGTATCTGTATTATTTATTGTAATATTACTTACTGTGATAGGCTTTCCTATTGCTTCAATGGTACTTTCTATGAGTGTTGCATTGTTACCTTCTATATTCAGTGATAAATCTTCAATGTAGAAGTTTTTATTAGTTATAGTACCTGTTATTGTAAGAGTATCATTATCTTTTACAGCGTCATTATATATGACTCCGTCTTCATCAAAGTAATTGTCATAGGTTGTATTGTTTATTATATGATTCTGTGAAGTTTTCTTTATTTGTTTATTATTTACTGTTTTCTGATAGTTTTGTATTGTATGGTTAGTATGTGTAGTATTAGCTGTTATTACTTGTTTATCATGTGTTGTGGTATTATTAGTGTCTGATGCACTTACTATTGATGTGCTTATGACTAGTACTGTCAGTGTTAGTAGTAGTATTATTGTTTTTTTATATCTTATTTTATTCAAGTCTCAACCTCCTTTATCTTTTATTCTTTAAAATAATTAAATTTTAAATGATTAATTATATGTTATCCTAAATATAAATATGTGAATAAACATTCTAATTTACTAGTTAATGATAAATAGAAGGTTTACTATTCCAATATAAATAATAGAAATATAAAAACATATATTAATCATAAAGAACATGGTGAAATAGTACTAATGACATCTAAAGATAAACAAGTAGAAATATTGGATATACATGATATAAGAATAAAGAATAATAGAGTATTCTCGAAAAAAACTAATCATTATCTTCAAAATTTATTATTTTATCTGAGAATTGTATTTAGATATAATAGGGAAGGGTTAGATGATTTAATAGATTTCTATAATTATATAAATGATATACTTAGTAATCAAATTGATATATCTATGGATGAGTTAAAGATTTTAATATATACTACAACGGATATTATAGTGAATATTGATGAGTATGATATACATGGAGAAACAATAATTACTGAGGCCATAGCAAATCTTCAGCAATCGTTATACACTGAATTAGAAATGTTTAAGTTAGCTGAGAAATCAAAAAATGATGATGAAGAGTGGGAATCTTATTTAATTTCTAGTCTGAAAGATACACAGCCAGAATTCAGAGTATTAACAGAATTATTAGATAAATCAGATATTACTGAAATCAAGGATGATATAATTAATTTACTAGAAAATAATTATCCACTAGAATATGCTACATATAATGCTAGAAAAAATTACTTAGAATATTAAAGAAATATGAATATCCTATATTAAAAGTATATGAAAACTAAAACAATAATAAAAGATAAAATATAATAAAAAAGGAGCGGAATACTATGAATAACAAACATCCACATTTTAATTCAATAAATAATATAGATGATATAGGTAGCTTAATAGATTTAATTGAAAAATCAAAAAACAGTTATGTTAAAGATAACTTAAGTATACATTTACATGACAGACAATTAACATTACTAAGAGATATAAAAAAACATAACAAACCACATCATAAAAAAATAAGAATATCCAAATATAAAAAACTCATGGAAAACCCGGAAACACAACCAGAACACTATGAATTACATAAAAAATTATTCCTAAAACAGTACCAAAAATTAGGATCAAAGGGATTAATAACTTTAGACACCCAGCCAGAGAATGGTTTACCATACGATATGGAATTTACACAGAAAGGATTAGATATACTAGATGAAATTTCAAAACTAGAAAAAGAATGGGAAGAAAAAGTACTAGAAAATGTAGAGGATAAAGAAGAGTTATTAAAATTACTTAAAATAGTAGCAGTAAACTCTTTGGACATATCCTATGAGATACAGAAGAAATTAAGAGGAGTATATTAGAATAATCATTATTAGTGGACTGTAATAACCTCCCCCTATTTTTTTTATATTTATATTTTTTTAATCATTAAATTTCATGTAAAAATTTATCATAAAACATGCCTAAAATCGAGTATTATTCTTTTACACTTTTGAAAAGGATATAGTAGATAAAATAATAATTAAATAATAAAAAAAGTATTTAGAGGATGAAAAGTACTATCATACTCTGTTTTCTTACTAATTAGTAACTGTTTGCGATCCCGTAGTTGTAGGATTGTTAGTTATCGTGTTACTACTCATTGTTGTTGTATTACTTTTTGAATCGTAGATTGCACCTCCATAATTTGCAGAGTCATATGATATAACATTTCCAGTAATTCTCGTGTTTATTGCACGATTGTAGATTCCTCCACCATAACTAGCACGGTTATATGTGATATTATTATATGTTATTGTCGTGTTTACTGAGTTCCAATTGTTTATTGCTCCGCCAAAGTTACTTGCATTGTTACTTCTTATTGTATTTCTTGTTATTATATTATTAGTTCCTATGTTGAATATTGCAGCACCACTGTAACTAGCCTTGTTATTTGATATAGTGTTTGATTGTACAGTTATGTTTGATCCTCTAAGATATACTGCACCATATTGTGCTCGGTTACTGCTAATTGTATTATTATTTATAGTTGTCTTTATAGCATTCCAATTACTAATTGCTCCACCAAGGGATGTTGCATTGTTATATGTGATGATGTTTCCTATGATTATAGTGTTTGTTCCGAGATTATTTATTCCTGCACCGTTCTTTGCTAGGTTAGTTGTGAAATTATTGTTTGTTACATTGTTTGATGTTCCTATTACAAATACTGCTCCACCACTTACTAGTCCTGTGTTTCCTGTTAAGCTGTTATTATCTAATTTCAGTGTTGATCCTCGATAATAAACTGCTCCACCATAATTTGCTTTGTTACCACTGAATTTGTTACCTATTATTGTTATATTACTGGTATCCCAGTTACTTATTGCTCCACCTAGTGTTTTAGCCGTGTTATTTGTATATTGATTTCCGGATATTAGTATATTTATTCCCAGGTTATATACTGCTCCTGAGGAGAGAGTTGAATTATTTTTTGTGAATGTATTATTTCTTATGATTGTGTTATTTCCACGGTTGTAAATTGCTCCACCATATGAGGCCGTGTTATTTTGAAATATATTGTTTATTATTAATGTATTTCTTGTATTCCATAGATTGATTGCTCCTCCATTAGTTCCTTTATTGTTTATGAATGTATTTCCACTTATTGTAGTGTTATCTGCCCTGTTTATGATAGGACTACTAGTAAATTTCTGGAATGTTAGATTTATTATTGATATTTGGCCATTTTGAATGTTAAAACAATATATTGCCTTATTATTTCCATTAAGAATGGTATTGCTGTAACCTATGATTTTAAGGTTTAAACCATTGCTGAGGGTAGCAGTAGAAGTTATATTGTAATTTCCTGCTGTGATATATACTATAGAGTTGTTGTATGCACCACTTTTCATCTGGTCAAATGCATATGTGTATGTCCATGGTGTTTGGTTTGTTCTTCCATTATTACTACTTGAACCGTTAGCTGCTATGTAGTATACATATCCATATTCACTACCATTAACATAATACGTTAAATCTGATGAATTATAAGGAAGGGTACTACTATTATAACTTATTAATAATAAATTATTTCCTTTATTAAACTCGGTAACGGGTATTCTGATACTAGTCATACTATATCTTACGTCAGAGGAGTATGAGTTACTATTAATTTTAATTGTAACTATACCATCAGCAACATTGTCATCAAATTCATCTAATAACTTAACTGTAATCACATTATAATTAACTGTAAAATTCACGTATTCTACAGTCATATGCACAGGTTTTGATACTGTGAAATTTAGAGTAGTGTTTGATGAATAATAGTATGTGTTAGTGTAAGTAAATGTTACATTGTTTTTTCCTACGTTAAGATTCTTGTTAGATATTGTTAAATTGGTTACTCCATTACGTACTGATACATTAGAGTATGTCTGATTGTTTACTTTTACTGTTATTGTTCCACTTGATATATTCAGGTTATCTTCATCTTTAACTGTTATAAGGAATGTCGTGTTTTGTCCATTATCGTCAACTGTTGCTGTTGTTATTGTATCTTTATATACTGTGTTAGTTACTGTTACATTAGATGAGCTGTAATTGTAGTGATTATCAGAGTATGTGAGTGTTATATTGTTAATTCCGGCATAGAATTCTTTGTTAGGTATAGTTATGTTTGCATGTCCATCTTCTATTGTCACAATAGCATATGTGTCATTGTTTATCTTGATTGTCATAATTCCCTCAGTTACACATGTATTATTTTCATCCACGACTGTTATGTTGATTGATGTATCTGTTTTATTATTATATGCGTTTGCTGTTGTATTTGTTGGTATATTTAACTTATAATCTGAGATTAAAGGACTTGTATATAATTTAAGAGAAACTACAGCATCACTATAGCTAGTGTTTCCTATTAATGATTTTTCTGTTGGTATTGCAAGTCGTGAGTATGCATCAATAGTAGTAGGTATGTATATTACTGTATCATTTGAAGTTAAACGTAATTCTATTTTAATGGTATCATTTGTATTAACAGGTATTTGTTTATTGAGTTTTATAGTTTCATAACATGTATGGCTGAATTTACCGCTTTGTGTTTCCTGTAATTCATTATTTACATATATATTTGCTATGTAGTTATAATCAGAACTAAATACATATGTACCAAAGGAGGATATTAAATCATTACCACTAGAAGTGAATTCATTTGAGTAAGTATAAGTATTGGTATCTTCTATTTCATACCAGTAACTAAGACCACTTAAATCATATTGATAGATTCTATTATAGTTTGTTGTGTCATTTAATATGAATGTTATACCACCGACACCATAAAAATCATCACATGAGTTTAATATGGAACTATCATAATAGGAAACATAATAATATCCTTCATCTCCAGAAGAGGTTCCCCAACTATTTTTAACAATAAATGCTCCATCACCTGGAGGTATATTATCGAAGTTATATCTACTATAATTATCATCCCATCCTACTATAGTAACAGCATGATTAATGTATGTAGTGGTTGAATAACCATGACGAATACTGCCTGAGTATATGCCTGTGTAGACTGCACCGTATTTAATAATAGCAGTTTTTACTTCATCGTTATCAGTAGAATTTGTTCTTGTAGGAACTCCATAAACATTGGTCACATGTAATATGCTTTTTAGTAATGGTGATACGTATGAATTAGTATCATATTCATCATCACTTTCTAGTACAGGTCCTATCCAGTTTACAAGATAACCTATAGACATATCATCCAATCCGCCGTCTCCAGGTAGAAGTTTCCAGCCTTCCTCTGAAAACATTGCCATGATATTTTTCAGATTATTTTCTGAAAGATCCAATGTTATATTCATTGCTTTTAAGATACATGATTCTAATGTAGCTAACATGGCAAATGCATAACAATTACCATCATTTCCCTGATCTTTTACAGATGTGACATAGCCATAGTCTCTTAAATCATATGATGAAGGTATTGTTTTAATATTACTAAAAGTAACGTTTGTAATATTTATATCAGCAATATTTTCTTCATTTATTAAATAAGTGATAGGTTCACTACCATACCAGTTATTATTGGATAACATTGAACTAGTATTATATATGGAATACATATTATCACCGTATTTAGCGCTGTTGTCAGTGAAATTATTACTGTTTAATATAATATTATTTTGATTAGCATATATTACTCCACCATAACTTGCCGCAGTGTTATTAATAAAGACAGATGATTCAATTTCTAATCTAAGATCATCAGAGTATATTGCTCCACCACGTCTACCTTTATTACCTGTGAAATTGGATGATAATATTGTTAGACCGGAGTAAGTATCAAAAATCGCTCCTCCATCATATATAGCAGTGTTATTTATGAATCTTGTATTACTAATAACTAAATAAGCGGCTAGTTCATCAGTTTCGGTATTTATATCTTGATCAGATGTACCGTTAATAGTTAATATAGCTCCACCTAACCTTGCAGAATTATTAATAAATTCTGAATTAAGTAAAGTCATATTACTATTAAACAAGTATATTGCTCCACCAGAGGTAGAAGTTAAATTAATAAACTTTGAATTATCAATATAAACAGTTGATAACTCAGAGTATATTGAACCTTTAGAAGTACTGTTATGGTTTATAAATACTATATTGTTAAGATTTAAATGACTATGCTTATGTATATCAATACTAGTGGTTGTGTAATTAGTCACTGTTACATTACATAATGTAAGATTACCATATAAGCTAAATAATGAATTACCTTTATTTGCACCATTAATTATTGTCTTATTAGTATTTTGACCAGTGATTGTTATATTTTTAGTAATAATAATATCTGACATGTTATATATTCCATCAGATAAATAAATGGTACTATTAGTAGTTACCTCGTCTAGTTCTGATTGAGTGAGTGTATTCCATGGTTCACTGTTACTACCATTACCTTTATCTGCATTTGAATTATTCACATAATATCGGGCAGATGTACTGTTTTTATTTGATGTATAAACACCTGTGTTATTGATGAATTTATTTGATGAATTAGTTGATATACTATTTATTTCATAGTTATTCTCAATAGTATAATTTTCACTTTGGGTTGCATGTGTTGAATTATTTGTTGCTGAAACAGCTGAAATACTTGTAATTATTGTAATAACTATTAATATAAATAATATTTTATTCTTCATTAAGCGCCCCCTATTTATTTATATTATTATTTATACTCTTTTTAGACTTAAGTAGTTAATAGTAATAAAATTAGACGAGAATAATAGAAAAAATAAGAATATAAAGGATTTCATGATGTGGTAAGGATAAAGGATTAATCTGTTAAACTTCATAGTAGATTATAAAAACACATGAGTTTATACAATTAAATTCATTGAAATAAATCTTGTTATATTAGATTAATCATGTAGAATAAGTTGAATGTTATATAAAATAATAAGAGTTTATAAAAAATATTAAAAAAAATTTATGGAAGGTTATTCCATAAAAAAATATGGAAATGTATTTCGAGTGGGAGTTTATGGGGGAGTGTTTTTAAATGTTTACTTTTATTTTATTATATTTTTAATACTTTATTTCTTAGTTCTGGTAGCTCATGACAGTTTGCCACTGGTAATGGTTCCTCTACATATACTGGTTTCCAGGATAATGCTTTTTCGTTTTCTTCACGTTTTGTTTCCATACCTTTTTCATAGTATTCGTCTCTTGCTTTTACCATAGCCTCCATTGCTTTTAGTGGTGAGCCTGGTGGTACACAACATGAAGAACCTAATATGTCAATTCCTCTGTCAAGTGCTTTAAATGTTTCTAGTCTAATACTTTCTAAATCACCTTTGAATAGGGAATCTGTTGCAACATTTCCAACTAATTGGGTGTTACTATCTAAATCATATTTTATTTGATTTGCTTCTTTTACATTTACACTGTCTTCAAAGGAGAATCCATTATATCCTACATCAAGTGCGTTTTTTAGGATTGGTGTTGTATCTCCACATACGTGTAATACTATGTTGAAGTCTGCTGCTTTAGATATTCTTTTTAACGGATATCTTACAATTTCATTAAACATTTCTGGTGGAAGGAGATCTGCTGCAATGGATGGTTCGTACATACAATCTCCTTGTAAATCAAGATCATTATATGCTTTTACGACTTCGATTACTGCATCAGCACATATGTTTACTCCTTCTTTTACTGCTTCTGGTTCTGTTGCAAGACATTTCATAAGATATTCAATACCAACTATTTGACCAAGTAATGTGAATGGTCCAATTTGACCAGATATTAGCGGAACATCAGGGTATTTTTCTCTTGCTATTTGACATGCTTTAGCTACTACAGGTATTCTTCCACTACTTAGGAAATCATCATTTAGTTCTACGCTTGATAAATCATCAAAGAACGGTGATGCTGTGATTTCTGGTATGTGTTCATTAGCATCTCTTAAATCTACTTCACAACCCATTGCTTCTGCTTCTATTGCAAGGTCAAATGGTAGGTTAATACTTTCTACGCCTGCATATTTATGTGCACTTTCTCCGAGTGTTACCATTTTTTCTGCATCAGTGTGTGATGCTGGGAATCCTGCTCCTGTTCTTTCCATTCCTTCAATTAATGCTACAGATACTATACTTGCAGCTGGAACTTTTTCTACTTCTTTTCCTGCAAATGCATTTTCTAAGTTTTCAATTAAATCCATTTTGATCTCTCCTTTATCCATTTTTAAGAGTTGAATCTAACTAGATAAAAACTTATTTTTATTCATTTGTTTGAGGTTAAATTTTTTATTTTTGTTATTGATTGGGATTTCAATATTTTCTTCCAGATAATTCAATTCTGATTGTTTTTATCCTGTCAAATTCATACTTATAATTATGAATAACGTACTATATAAAGGATTTGTACTAAAATAAGATAAAATTGAACGTTAATGATTAAATAAAGAACTATTGATAATTTTCTAGACTAATAATAAATTAATATTCATCTAATAATTTTTTGTTGTGATGATAAAATAATCATCTCATGATAATTTTTAAGAAGTCATGATAATATATTTTTAAACAATATAAAAAAAATAATAAAAAAAATTAGTAAAATTTATTGGAAAGTAGGATATAATCTAATTCGTTCAATTTGTTCTACTGGAATATTTTGTATTTCAATGTTCAAAGTATCGAAACCAAGATATAATTTTGTGTTAATGAATGTGCTTTCAGTTCCTATTATTTTACTGTTTTTATCATAACAGGTTGCTGCAATTTTTATTTTTTCATACTTATCTGGATTTTTGATATAAATTTCACCTACAATTGATAATTTATCAGGTGAATTTGATATAATAGAAGTGTTTGTTATATTCATACCTATTTTGTGTTCAATATCATGCATTTGTTCAATGAATATTGAGTTAACAGTAGAATAAACATTATTTTGTCTTCTTTTTGGTTTATTATTAATTAATTTTTGTTTATTAGATGAATGCTTTTTATGTGTCTGTTTATTTTTAACTGTTTCATTAATTTTTTCTTTAGGTTTGTTTGAAACTGTTTTCTGTTTAGGTTTATTTGTTGCTATTTTCTGTTTAGGTTTAATATCAAACTGTTTATCAACAATTTCAGGTAAGATAATAATTATACTAGTATCAAAGAAGTCTGGTTTAAATTCAATATCAAAAGGACTTAAATCATACAACTTGTTAATCTCAACAATAGTATTTTCCTTTTCAGTCTTATTACCTTCCTTGTTAAAACATATGACTGAAATCTGTAAAACTTTACCATTATCTAGCTTTTTATTAATAGAAACTTTACCACTGATAGTAACTATTTTATCATCATCAATATCTAATTCTATATTATTAAATCTTAGACCTAAGCTATTTTCAAGTTTCTTGTTTCTTTTAATTTTTCCTCTGAATTCATCTTTAAGAAGATTTAATTCTTCTCTAGATAAACTAGCATACTTTTCTTCACCTATTAGAAAATTATCATCAAAAGAATCTTCATCAATTAAATCATCCGATAATTCATCTTCTTCCTGAACTATTTGTTCTTCTTTGATTTGATTATCATGATCCTGTACAGGTATTTCCTTCTGTTCTTGTTCTATTTCATATGGAGATTCTTCCGGTTTATAGAAGAAATCTTCCTCCTCATCTGTAATATCAGAATTACTTTCTGGACGTAATAATTCTTTTGCAAAGTCATCTAAGTCATCAATATCTTTTACTAAATCATTTCTTTGATGTTTTAATTTCTCTTGTCTTCTACGTTCATCATCTATTAATTCTTGTGCTATTCGATCTGCATACCTATGGCTATCATCATCATTATCACGTTCTCTGTCATATTGGTTATCATCATGTTCTACTGCAATGTACAATAATTCACCGCAGTATATACATCGATCTTCAAAATCATCATTTAGTTGACCACAGTATGGACATCTTTGCATAGTTTATCTTCCCTATAATTATTTGTTAATTATTTATATGTATATATTAATAAATATTTAAAATCATTATTATTAAAATACGAAAATAATTCATATAAATCATATTATTTATAGAATGAAGTAAATCTGTACTAATTAAAAAGGGGTATATATAAGTAAATAACACATGTTTAAATAGATAAGAATAAAAAAAAGGTGAGCAATTTGACAAGCAGAGAAAAAGTTTATGATTTCATGGAAAAAGCAGGTGTATTATATTTATCAACAGAGGATGGTGAAAAACCTAAAATAAGACCAATAGGATTCAGAATGTTAGTTGATGGACAAATATATTTTCTAACAGGAACATTCAAAAATCTATATGACCAAATGCTAAGAAATAGTAACGTGGAATTTCTAGCACGTAATGGACAAGAATTTATGAGATATTACGGAAAAGTAGTATTTGATGAGGATGAAGATAAACGTCTTTTAAATAAAGCATTTGAAAAAATGCCAATGCTAAAGAAAATGTATGGTGAAAATTCAGATCTTACACCAGTAATATTCCACATATCTAAAGCAACAGCTGAGATTAGAGATATGAATGGAATTATAGAAACATATAACTTCCTAGATTAAATTAATATTAAAAAAAAATAGTCCTAATAATAAAATTTACTTCTTTTTATCTTTTTTTGTGTAGTTAGAAAATAAATAATAAGAGAATAAAAATTATTCTCCTACTAATTTTAGTCCTGTCATTGCTTTAACATCATTACTTAATACTCTAAGATCAGTTCTATTAAGTTTTGATAAATCATCATGACCAGCAAGCTGTGCTAACATTTTTGCTTCTTCAGTAATAGCATTAATATAATTAGCAACATGTTCAGCTGCTTCATCAACATCTAATGTTCTTAGTTTAGGATTTTGTGTTGCAATACCTACAGGACAAGTTCCTTTGGAACAATTTCTACATCCAATACATCCCATTGCAATCATAGAAGCGGTTGCTATATATACAGCATCTGCACCCATTGCTAATGCTTTAGCTACATCTGCACCATTTCTGATTCCACCTGTAATAATAAGGTCTACATCATCCTTAGCACCAATTTCCTCTAATGTTTTTACAGCTAAAGCTAGTGCAGGGATAGTTGGTACACCAGTTTCCTCGGATACAATTTCAGGGGAAGCACCTGTTCCTCCTTCCATTCCATCAAGTGCAATTATATCTGCTCCTACTTCATATGCAATTTTAACATCTTCATCTACTCTTCCAGGACCTAATTTAACAATAATAGGAACTTCCCAGTCTGTAACTTCTCTTATTAATTCGATGTGTTCTGCTAATTCTTCTTTGCTTTGTGAGTCAAGGAATCTGCATGGACTTAATGCATCAGTTCCTTCCGGTATTTCTCTGATTTTAGCTACTTCTGGACTTACTTTTTCTGCCATTAAGTGTCCGCCCATACCAGGTTTTGCACCTTGTCCTATTTTTACTTCTACTGCATCTCCAGCATTTAAATATTTAGCTGATACTCCAAATCTACCAGAGGAGTACTGTACTACTAATTTATCTGATAATTCTCTTTCTTCTGGAAGCATTCCACCTTCACCAGTGTTTGCTACTGAACCTACCATAGCTGAACCTTTTGCTAATCCTAATTTTGCTTCTTTGGATAATGCACCGAAAGACATACCACCTATTAGTACAGGGGTATCTGCTTCTAATGGTTTTTTAGCAAATCTTGTACCTAGTTTTACTTTTGTGTTACATGGTTCTCGGTATTTGTCTACTGGTGCTATTGAAGCTTGTGCTGGTAATATTACTATATCATCAAATTTTGGCACGTCTTTTGACCTTCCAAATCCTCTTATTTTATAGTTTCCAGTTTGAGCTTTAGTGTGTATGTCCTCTATGGTTTGTTTACTATAAATTGCTCCTGCATCTAATGCTGCCATTTTTTTATCTGCCATTTATATTACCTCTTAATTTTATTTACCATAGAATGGTCTTAATTGATCTTTCACAATTTTTGTGAAATTCTCAGCTTTTTGGTCTATATCATATTGTTTGAAGAGACTGTTGAGCTTGTCTTTATCCTCTTCTGTTAGTTCTGTTTCTTTAGCGTTGTATCCAAGTTGGTATGATCCTGCTATGTAGATTGCTCCACCAATCATCCAGTCTCCTAAGTCTTTACTTGAGTTTCCTGTGATGATTATGTCACCATCTAGCATGTATAGTCCTGCTGTTTTACCAATATTTCCATCAATTAATATTACACCATTTTTGTGTAATTGACCTACACCGTCTCCAGCATTTCCTCTAACTACTATGTTTCCGTTACATTTACCAAATCCTACGCCGTCTCCAGCTCCACCGTTGAGAATAATTTCTCCTTCGGTCATGTTGTCTCCAAGGTATTTGTTAACTGATCCATTAATAGTTATTTCTGCTCCATCATTTAGAGCACCAATAAAATCTCCAAAATCACCGTTTAATTCTATGTTTGCTTCAGATTGTATACCTACTGCTATAGAATTTAAAGATTCTACATCTTTTATGGTTATTTCTTTTTCATTGCTTGTTATAGCATCTTTTATAGAAGTATTTACATCACGTGTTGTTAAATCTACACCTGAGATTTCTACTTTTGCCATATTTTTCTCCTCATAATTTTCTTTTTAATAACATATAGTCCCAAAGTGTTGTTATTAAATAATACCTCATAAATTTCATTTAAAAATGTTAATTTGTTTAATAATATTTTATATTATTGTAAATTGTATAATTATATAACTTATTTTTTTAAATAATTTATGTGGTTATATAATGTTTTTGTCTATTTTAATATATATTATTTTTTTAATATAAGGGGTGTTAAGATGTTATATTTAAGAAATTATAAGTATTATAATATCTTTTTCATGTTTAAGAATAATTATAGTGTTAGTATTATTTTTTAAAAGGATATAGGAAATTTGAATGTAATTTAATTATCAATAAAGTTTAAATAATTCCGATTGTTTATAATAACTTTTAATTTTTAATATTAAGAGTTTGTAAATAGTATCTTTCAGTTTAATGCATAGTAAAATAAATAAAAAAAGTTAATTTTAATCGCTTAAATTTTATTTTTAAGAGATATAAATTTAATTAAGTAAAATTAATTCAATAATTTTATATATTTAGTTATCCTTAAATTATTACAGAGTTAAAAAATTATAATAGGTTTTGATTATTAATTTTTATTATCTATATGAAAATTTAATATTATAGTTTTCCGAAGGAATATAGTCATGTTTTTTAGTTCACCTCGGAAAAACCTATTATTTTAACTCTTAAATATAATAATCAGCTTTATACTATATCATCTATTTTTTTCATAAAATTAAATTTATTATACATAATTCTTTGATAAAACAACTAATAATTATGGAAAAGATTATTAAATGAAGATAAATTTCAGTAGTCGTATAATTATTAAAGACTATCTTAAAAGATTTAACTTTATTATTAGTTTATAAACTGTTATAATTTAATTCAATTGGATTACATGTCTTAATTTTTATTATAAAAACAGTTATATAATTTAAAGAGGATAATACAATATAGATAATTAGAGGTGATAACATGACAGAATTACCAAAAGCAACTATGGGAAAATTACTGAAAAAAGCTGGTGCTACACGTGTAAGTGATGATGCTAAAATTGAATTAGCAAAGGTACTAGAAGAAATCGGTGAAGAAGTTGGTAAAGAGGCAGTTCCTTATGCTAAACACGCTGGAAGAAAAACAGTTAAAGCAGAGGATATTAAATTAGTAATAAATAATAATCTATAGCTGCAACTGTTTTTTATTTAATCATATAGATATATTTTTTTATATTCTGATTCTTTTTTAAATTTTTTTTATTAAAAACTTTTCAGGATTAACAATAATTAATCAAGATTTATTACTTAAATAAATAAAATAATCATTAATTAAGTAAGTAGTCTACTATTTTTTAGATAATTGTCAATAATTCTAGTAAAAATAATGTAATTAAATGTAATTTAGTAAAAAAAGAGTATACGAATAATCAAATTGGATTATTTAATTAAAATATCCCATTTCTTATTCATAGTAGTTAAATTTAAATTTTATTTTATAGTCTTAAGGAGCTAATTTAACATCTGGACGAATATGTAACACAACGTCGCCGTTTCTAGTTACACTCCATTCAATTAAACTAGTTTCATCCATTTCAAATTTATTAATTATCTCTTTTGGTATTTCTGTTTTACCATTATGCATTTTTGTTATTTCAATATCAGCCATTATTTCACCGATTTAAATTCTCTTTATCAAAATATTTAAAAGTAACCATTAAGGGTATATGATTAATATTATTATTAAACAGAATAATGATTATTACTTCTTTTAATACTTATTAACTTTATATAATTTTTAATTTAAATTATTAATTAAGGGATATTAAATTATAAATTTTTTTAACAAGGGCTATTAAAATAAAATCATGATATTATTATAAGAGGAAATTTATATGAGAATATGTTTATACGGTGCTGGTAGTGCTAAGTTAAACAAGAAATATTTAGATGTTGGATACCAGTTAGGAGAAAGATTAGCTCAAGAAAATCATACCCTAGTATTTGGCGCAGGAAATAATGGAATGATGGGCGCTGTAGCAAGAGGTATGCATGATAATAATGGTAAAATAATTGGAATAGCTCCTGATTGGATGGATAAGTTTGAGGAGTTATATGATTATTGTGATAAATTAATATCTACTTCCACTATGGATGAAAGAAAAAGGCTATTTCTCACAAATTCAGACTTGTTTATAATAGCACCTGGTGGAATAGGTACATTAGATGAATTTTTTCAGATAATAACATTAAAAAAACTGGAAAAACATGAAAAACCAATCATAATGTTTAATATTGATGGATATTATGATGTATTACTGGATATGATGAGTCACATGAAAAAAGAAAAGACTATATCTGAGAATGATACAAAATTATATGAAGTTGCAACATCAATAGATGAAATATTAAATTATATTAATACAGATTAATTATTAAAAATATAGGAGTTGAAATATGAAGAAGTATCAAGTAGTATTATTAATTAGTATTATCTTTATATCATTCACTGCTCAAGGAGTGAGTGCTACATCAGTTTTTCTTACATCAGATCATGTAGGTTCACAGGATAATGATATTACAATGATGAATTCTATAAAGAATTATGTTGAAGACCTTAGTAATGGCAGTATACAAGTTACTGTTGATAGTCAAGCACCAAGTCCCGGTGAAGGAACACGGGCTATTGAAAGTGACAGCGATGTAAGTGTAACTATGGCAGCATCATGTTCAGGAAACTTTATAGTACTTGCACAGGCAGCACAGAATACTGATAAGCAAATTATCTTTGTAAATACTGGTGATGTAAACTTAGATAATGTTAGTTTTGTAAGACGTGCATGGGATGATAATTATTCTAGTACAACATTTGCAGGTATTAATTCACCAGGAAAATTCCTGAATGATGCAGGTATTAGCTATATTCAACCGTTACAGGAATATCCTGATGCCGGTAGTGAGGGATCATATACCTCATCTAATGATGATGTTAACAGATATATTGCTCAACAAATTGTAAATGACATAGAAAATAATGCTAGTAGTAGTAAAACATATGATAGTAATTTAATAGTTAATCATACATTACGTCCTTCTGTAATGGCTGAGGCAAGTCAAAGCTTACTTGACGATAATGATACGAGTATGAATGGTACATACAATTCCTATACTGCACCACAAGTATTATACATGACAAGTTCTTATCTTAATGGTAATGGTTTAGAGCAGCCAAAAGACTATGAACAGCCAAGTTCTCCAATGAATCACTCATCCTTTACCCAAAAATCATATTCAATTTACGAATACATGGAAATGGCTTCAATTGTAAAGAATTACATGGATGAAAATGGTAGAGCTCCTGATTCCATTGACTATAAAGGTGCTCATATAGGATATTATGACTTAGTATATAACTTTGCTAAATTAACAGCAAATCATACTGATGGAAGACATATGGATTTCAGTCATGATACAGAGTTTACTAAATTAAATAATGATCCATTAGCAGAATATGGACAATACATAATAATAATTGGTGCTATAATAATAGTTCTTGGAACTATTAGAAGACTATTTAGAAGAAGACGAAGAAGATATTAGATTTTTCGCTTCTATTTTTTTTAAAAATTCTATTTTTTTATTTATTATTGTAATGAAATAGATTATATAATATTTTAGATAAATACTCAAATAATCCATAAACTAATTCTAATAGAGGACAATTATGAGTAATAATAATATTGATTTATATAAGAAAGATAAGGCAATTAAACGTTATAATTTTATTAAAGAACTTGATTATACTGATAGTGAATATAAGAAGAATTTAAGAAAACATATGGCTAATCATCGTCAGAATGCTAGAGGCTTATTAAATCCACGTTTAACAGCAAAGCAGGAATTGTTGATGTATGAAATGTATGGATTTGAGAGCATGAAAAATTATGCATTAGATGTACTTAAGCAAAATATTGAATATTGCACAGTTTTAGAAGCTGACAGTCATGACAAACAAATTTCGTTAACAGAAAAATTTCTTAGAGAAAGTAATAATAAGGAATATCTTTTAACATTAAAGCCTTTCAGCACTAAAAATGGTAATTCATGGTATACTCCTGTGGATAGATTAGTTAATTGGATTGATTGTTATATGATTCAAAGAGAGGTTTTTTTTAAGTATGCTAATAAAGATGAAATCTTACTATATCTACCAAGTTATTTTCAGGATAATATCTTATCAATGATTACGTATACTGAAAATGAGGAGATGGATTTTGATAAGGATATAGATGAGATTGCTAAAGTGTATGATACATTAGTAAATGGTGTTATAGATGTACTTGAAAGTCTTCCAGAGGATAAAATGATTGATAACTTGTTTACAATGGATTATAAACAAATCAAAAAGAATAAGAAAATTATACGAGAATTAGGTAAGGATTATCTTAAATTAATGGAATAATAACTTTCATTAATTATTATTTTTTTTTAAAAAATGAGTATGGTGAAAGAAGGGTAATTGGTTATGTAATTACTCTTCTATATTTACTGATACAAGATCGTTTTCATCTGATGCTCTTTGGAAAGCATCTATTAGTAGTGGATCTATTTTATCAGGGTTTGTTATATTTACTATTGTTTTCGTGTAGAATCCTACTAGGTAGAAGTAAATATCTTCGTAGTCACCGGTGAACTCTGGTAGGTCAAATGTTTCTTTTAGATAATTATTTTGATCTTCTTCTATTTTTTTTCCATCTATGTCGAATTTGTTCATTTTTTATTCTTCCAATTATTTTAATAACAATAGTTATATTATTTATAGTATTAAAACTTTATACTTTTTTTATCTAAAGATAAACTTTTACTATATTTTTTCTACAAAAAATAATTAAAGACTATCATCAACAGTATTATTAATTAAATCTAATTTATGAGGAATAATCTCATAATCTTCTAATTCATATCCAATATCTTCATAGCCTTCAAGTTCATCCTCAGTAAATTGTTTTCCTAGCAATCCCCCAACATCAATAATCTTATTAACTTTAAAGTTAGCAGTCACTATACCTCTATGAGTATTTTCTATGACAAAATCGTTTATAGTATCTGAAAAATGTGTTAGCACAATAGCTGTTTTCTTCTCTTTCATTTCTAACTCAGGGTCACTACCTGCAGAGCCCATTCTATCAAGAAACATCTTTGATTGTCCTGCTAAATCACCGAAATATATTGGTGCTGAGAATATGAAATAATCAGATGCTCTAATCTTATCAAGAAGTTCATTTAAATCATCATTTAATACACATCCACCACCTTGCTTGCACTTTCCACAGCCGGTACAACAGTGAATGTTATAATCATCAAGGAATAAAACCTCATTAGATCCTCCAGCATCTTCAATTCCAATGGTTAATCTATCCACAATTTTCTTAGAATTTCCATTACGTCTACATGAAGTTATTAAAGTTACTGCTTTCATTAAATCACCTTCTATTTAAAAGATTAAATTATGAAATTAATAAACTTTATTAAAATAAATTAGTCTTTAAAATTAAAAATTAGTTTACATAACGCGGGTTTTTATAAAAAAAAGTTTATAAAGGATTAAAAATTAATCCTCCTTATTGGTTATGCCAACCATCTACAATTAAATGGTAATCAGGGGAATTATGGTTAATTTTAATAGTATAGTTATTCATATCAATAATATCTCGATTATTATTTACTATTAGATATGCATAGCCCTGACTAATATCTAGGTTATACTCAGCATAATTTTTATAACCATTACTTTCAAGTACTTTAATGTAAGTTTGTAATCTATCCTTATACTTAAATGATTTTTTATATATCTTACCCTCTTCAATATATTCTACAGTGATTTTATTACCTACTTCATCACTAAACTTATTTCTTGCACGTTCTTTTCTGTATTTTCTTTTATCATTAATGAAGTTATGATAACTATCTTTTAAATTGTTGTAATTATTATTAATACTGTTGACGGTATTCTGAACTTTTATACTGAGATTATTGAAGAATCTTGTAAATCTACTTGTACTTCCAGGATAATTATTTTCAGGTTTTACAAAGTAATCAATCAAACTCCATAGTTTAGATAGTATAAATGATGGTTTTTTGATTGTTTTATTATCCATTTTATACATTGAGATAAAGTCAAGGAGGATTACTACTAGTAAGGGTATTGTTAGAAATCCCCATGTAAATAGATTTATTATCATTGATATAATTGACCATTGAAATAGGAATGATAATAGATAAATCCATTTAATCATGTTATTAATATTAAAATTATTATTCATATTATTATAATTTGCTTTCATTATCTTAACCTTTAATATATAGTAGTTTCATCTTTTATATACTTATTGTTATTTTATTAATTAAAGAAAAATTGAATTGAAATCATGGTTAAAATTTAATAATAAGGTATTACATAATAGTATTATACCTTTATATAATCTATATAAATTTTCAATAATAGAAATTTATGGATAATTCAAACTAAGGGATATAAACTATTTTTTTTAGGTTAATATCTAATATACATATTTCAGTTAAAGAAAATTGTTTATATTTACTAATTAAAGGTGTAATGATTATAATGAATTGGAATTTTGATTTCACAGAAAAACAGATAATCATTACAGTATTCTTTTGTATGGCATTCACAATATCAAATCTAATTACTGTTAAAATTATAGATTTACACTTTTTAGGATTAGAAGTACCAGCAGGAGTACTTATTTATCCATTAGTTTATATTTTAACAAATGTAATTACAGAAGTATATGGTGAAAAAACAGCACAAAAAACTTTAGCACTAGGTATAGCTGCTGATGTATTATTCGTATTCATGACAACATTAATATTAGTATTACCATCACCAGCATTCTATACAGGTGATTCAAGTTTACAATTTGTATTTACACAAACACCTAGAATACTAATAGCATCATACATCAGTTATCTAGCAGGTAACCTTGTAAATGCAAGAGTAACAACAATTGTAAACCGTGGAACATCCTATTTACAAATTAAAAACTTAGGAGCAATAGCTCTTGGTGAATTAATTGATAATATAATATTCATAGGATTAGCATTCATAGGATCTGTACCAGTAATTGACATAGTTATCATGATATTCAGTCACTGGGTAATCAGTTTAATATGGAATGTAATAGCACAACCATTCACTGCTAGAACAGTTAAATGGGCTGCTAAAGGAAAACCAGAAGATACTGTTAATGCATAAATAAATAGGAATGATATTCTATTTTTATTAAACATATTCTTTTTTTATTTTTTTATATACTTTTTTTATACACAATATATTCTAAGAAAAAATATATTAATCCTTTAATAAAGATTATATTGACTAGATTAAAATAAAATATAATTTTAATATTAAGGGGAAAGACTATTTTGTCGAATAACATAAATTCAATTAATAATCCGAATAATAAGTCGTTTAAGATTTCAGTAATAATGGCTGTATATAATACAGAAAATTATCTGAATCAAGCTATTGATTCGATTCTACATCAAACAATAGGCTTTAGAGAAAATATACAACTTATATTGGTTAATGATGGTAGCACTGATGATTCAGAGGATATCATGAGAAGTTACCAGGAACAGTATCCTGATAATATAATTGTTATATCGCAGGAAAATCAGGGGCAGTCCGCTGCTCGTAATAATGGTTTAAACTATGTTAGAGGTAAGATTGTTAACTTCTTAGATAGTGATGACTACATATCAGAATCCGCATTTGAGGATGTTTACTACTTCTTTTTAGAAAACTATGATAAAACAGATGTTGTATCAATACCATATTATTCATTTGGTAGAATTGAACAACCTCATAAACTAAATTATAAATATGAATCAACTAGAATAATTGATTTACTAGAAGAACCAGATAATCCACAATTATCCGCATCTTCTGCATTCATAAAATATGATGTACTTAAAGACTTTACTTTTTCAACAGATTTGGTAGGATCTGAGGACGCTTTACTTATAAATATGATTCTATTAAACAAGAAAACATTAGGTGTAGTTAATTCTGCACAATACTACTATCGAAAAAGAAAAGATGCTAGTTCTACAATAGATGTTATCTACAAGATAAAAGAAGGTTATACAGATAGATTAGAGAACTATTTCATGGAACTAATAAACTATTCTATATCAAAGGTAGGTTATGTTCCAGAATTTATCCAGTACACATTAGCATATGATTTACAGTGGATAATACAACTTCCAAACCTAAAATATGTCTTTGATAAAAAAGGAGAAATACCTGAATTTTGGAAGATAATGAATGATGTAATTAGTTACATTGAAGACGATGCTATAATTAATAACAGAGGTATAGTTTCAAACCAACATAAATCATTCCTAATATATCTAAAAAACTTAGAACTAAGATATGAGATAAAAGATGATGATATTGTATTAATGTCAGCAGATCATCAATTAGATAAACTTAAAGACCATTCATTACATATAGATATAATAGAAATTAAAAATAACACGCTAAATATATCGGGATATACTCATACTCACTTTAAATCAGATAAAATAACAATACAAGCAGTAATTAATAATAATTCAGATAGATATCTAGGAAAAATGGTACATTATCCAACTCGTGATAATGTTAAATTCTTATCAATACCATGGACATTAATTTACAATTTTGACATAAAAATACCATTAGATGTTGTAATGAATTCACAAGTCAAAATTAAAGTGAATTACCACATTGACGGAGATACAAGTAATTTCAGCAGGGACAACTTAATCTCTGATTATCTAGAAATAAAATTCTCAAAAAATGCAAGATTATCTAAAACAAGCATATACTCTGTCAGAGATTCAAAAGTCATACTGTTTAAAAATAATTCATTTTATATTAGTAAATATGATTTCTTTTCAATACTTAGACATGAAAGAAGCATATTTAAAAAGATATTACAAGAAAAAAAATTTGGATACAAAGAAATTCTAAAAATTAAACTATTATATCTACTAAAACATTTTTTAAAGGGATATAGAAAGCCAATTTATCTTTTCATGGATCGTCCAGAGCAAGGTGATGATAATGGTGAACACCTATTTAAACACGCGTTAACTTGTAATGATAACATAAGAAAATATTTCATAGTGGAAGAGGATTCTAAAACATTTAAACCAGTATCACGATTAGGTGAAGTAGTACCCTACAAATCACTAAAACATAAATTATTATTCCTATTTGCAGATAAAATTATTACTTCACATCCTGACGAACCAGTAATTAATCCATTTTTCTCATACAGTCCAAATAAGGATGAAAGACATTTTATCAGTGGTCTTGGAAATGCTGAGATATACTTTTTACAACATGGAGTGACAAAGGATAACATTTCACCTTATCTTAAAAAGTATGATAAGAACTTATCATTAATAGTAACAGTATCTGACAAAGAACATGATTCATTTATGGATGATGGATATAATTATGATGAAAATATTATTCAAACACTAGGATTTCCACGATTTGATAATCTGGAAAGTCATCCATGTAAACAAATATTAATTATTCCAACATGGCGTGATTATCTTGAAGGAAATGAAGATTTATTCATAAATTCAGGATATTATACTAAATTAAACAATCTATTAAATGATGAAAGATTAATAAAATTAGCAAAAGAATATGGCTATAAAATAGTATTCAAGCCACATCCACGTTTAATGCATAAAATAAACGAAAAAACTAATAAAAGATATATTGATTTAATAAAATTTAATCAGTATATTAGATTAAGTACAGATGATTTATATCAAGAATTATTCAGCGAATCATCATTATTAATCACTGATTACTCATCAGTATTCTTTGATTTTGCATATTTAAAGAAACCAGTAATATATTATCATCCAAATAATGATTATCATCACTCAAAAAGTTACTTTGATTATGATAAGATGGGATTTGGTAGTGTTGAGATGAATGATAAATCATTAATTAATAAAATAGCTGAATATCTTGAAAATGATTGTGAAATGGAAGATATATATAAACAGAGAATTGACCAGTTTTTTAAATTTAAGGATAAACATAATTCACAGCGTGTCTATGATTGGATAAAGAATCACTAGGTGTAATATATGAGATTAGTTATACAGAGAGTAAACAATGCAAAGGTTGAAGTAGATAATAAAGTAGTAGGTAATATTGATAAGGGCTACATGGTACTAGTAGGCTTTGGTAAACATGATACTAGAAAGGAAGCTGACTACATGGTTAATAAAATTATGCATCTACGCGTATTTGAAGATGATGAGGGACGTATGAACCTAAATATTAATGATGTTCAAGGAGAGTTATTATTAATTCCACAATTTACATTATATGGTGATGTTAGTCATAATAACAGACCCTCCTTTTCTAATGCTATGAATCCAGAGGATGCTGAGAAGTTATTTGATTATTATTGTGATAAGTGTAGTGACTATGTTCATGTTGAAAGAGGTATTTTTGGAGCTTTCATGAATGTTAGCTTGGAGAATAATGGTCCTGTAACAATTCTTGCTGATAAAGAATATAAAAAATAAGAAAAAAGAAGAGAAGGTTAATTTAGCTAAATATTTCATTAGTTGCATCTGCTGCTGGGTCAAATTCCTCTGATACTTCTTTCATATATTTTGGTATATCCATGTGTTGTGGACATTGTTCTACACATGCTCCACATTTTATACAATCAGATGCTCTACCATATTCATCTCTTGTTATATAACTAAGGTAGTAGTTGAGTTGCTATGAGAAACCTTTCCATTCGGTCTGTTTTTCTGTATTATATAATTCAAAGTATTTAGATATGTATATATTTTTTGGACAACTGTTTATACAGTAATCACAGGACGTACATGGTATTGCTATTGCTGAATGAATAATATCTGCTACATTGTTTATTATTTCCTGTTCTTCATTATTAATTGGTTTAAGATTATTAAATGTTTCTAGATTATCCTCTAATTGTTCTTGATTACTTATTCCACTTAATACCATCATAACGTTATCTAATTCTGCTACAAATCTCAATGCCCATGATGCGGGTGATGCTTCACTATTATATTCTTTCATTAATTCTTCTGCTTTCGGTGGTACATTTGCTAAGGATCCACCTTTAACTGGTTCCATTACTATTACTGGTTTTTCGTATTTTTTTGATAGTTCATAGCATTTTCTTGCTTCTACTCCATTATCTTCCCAGTCAAGGTAGTTTAGTTGTAATTGTATGAATTCTATTTCGGGTGTTCTTTTAGGATTTTTTCCAGGTATTTAGAGTTATCGTGCATTGATATTCCAATGTTTTTTATTTGTCCTACTTCTTTTTTGTCTGCTATGAATTTGAAGCAATCAGCTATATCTAATGCTTTATCTGTCCATGAGCAGAGGTTGTGTAACATATAATAATCAAAGTATTCTACTCCTGTTCTTTCTATTTGTTCATTGAATAATTTTTCTAAATCTCTGGTTTTTTAACAAAGAATAGTGGAAATTTATCTGAAATTATGTAGGATTCTCTTGGATATCTTTTTACTACTCCTTCTTTAAATGCTACTTCACTTTTTCCATTATGGTAAGGGTATGCTGTGTCGAAGTAGTTGTATCCATTTTCCATGTAGGTATCTATTATTTTATTTAATTGTTCTTGGTCTATGTGTTCAGGGTTTTCATCTATTTGAGGTAATCTCATCATTCCGAATCCGAATTTTTTCATCATATCACTCCTCATTATTTAATTTTATATTAATTCTTGTTTTTAAATATTCACATATATGAATATAATAATTATGTAAGGAATAATTGTATTCTTTGATTAAATCATTTTATAATAAAATAGAGAGGTTTATATAAGATAATAAATTAAATATCTACTAATGAAAAACGGAGGTGTACTTATGGACATCGGTAATTGGGAGATTAACACACCTGCAATAATCATGATATTATTAGGTATTTTAGCATTAATCTTTCCAGCTGCATCAACTCAGACTATAGGTATAATAGTAGGTATATTATTCTTATTAATAGCAATTGTTTTAATCATAGCAGGTTTTGCTGAGATTGCTGTTTCAAGAGCTTTTGCAGGTTTTACATTGATAATAGCGATATTATGTATATTATTAAGTTATTTCTTAATGTTTAATCCGGCATCAGTTGCAATACTTGTAAGTGTAATAATATATTTACTTGGTATTATAATGATTATAGTTGGAATATTTAACTTAGTAACAGGTCAACTATTTAAACCATTAAGTGCAATGGGTATCACCGGATTAATATTTGGTATATTATTCATAGTAATAGGAGTCTTTGTAAGAAATCCTACTGTATTAGGTATAATAGTTGGTCTATGGCTAATAATATCAGGAATACTATCAATTTATGGAGATAATGATAAAAATTATATAGACATCTAATCTCCTTATTTAATTATTTTTTTTTAACCTATTTTTTCTTTTATTTTATTAACTAATTTTAATAGTAAATATTAACACTTATTTTTAATATAACATAAATTAATAACAATAATAAATATTTCTTTTTAGAAAAATCAGTATTAGAACCATAGAAATAATAAATGAGGTTAGATATTAATGGATTCAGTAGGTATGGATAAAATAAATGATTTAACAGAAGGTCCATTATTTGATGAGTTTATCAAGGCAACAGGTCTAACAAGTGATGATGCAATGTATCTTAAAAATCAATTAATAGATGATTATAATAATTATAGAATCAATGAAGATAGTGTGGAAGACCGTTTAAATGAATTAGTTAATACTATCTTAATTAGCAAGGGATATGATATTGGTTTGGATCCTGAGGAGAAACTCTTAACTTATTACTATAATCAAGATTATACATTAATGCATTGCACAGTATGTGGTAATCCAATACTCTATAATGATAATTACTGTAGCAAGTGTGGTAGTAGAACACAATATCATTCTAATACAAGTTTAGGCTTCTTTAATAATAGAAAGATTAATAATATTCCTGATAATAATACAATTCAAGAGGATTTCTCAGATAATACTGTAAATGAAATAATGTTTGATGATAATGTATTTAAGTATGCTATTGTAACGTATTTAAATATTTTAAATGATCCAAGTAGTGATAATTTGGATGATAACACATTTAACTACTATAATACCACTATTGATGATGTGAAACAGTTCTCATTAGATAATAATCTGATTAATGAAAGTGTTACTAAAGAGAATTTTCTCTCATTAGCAAATGGACTTAGTGTATCTCAATTAAAACAAATATTATCTGGCTATAAAATAGATACTAATGGAAATAAAATAGATTTAATAACACGTTTAATTGATAATCTTAATATAACAAATCTTAAAAAGATATTTGACACTAGAGCATATATATTGACTTCACAGGGATTGAATTTAATTATAGATAATCCACAGATATACTTCTACAATAAATTTCTAAAAACATACTCCTTAGAAAAATTTCAGCAACTATACCAGGAAAACAAAGATACATTGAATCTATCACAAATAGGCTTATTATACATGAATAACTATCGAAAGGAATATGCAAATAAACTAAAATGGGGATTATACAAGAATACATACTATGTAGACTATAATATATTCAAATATACAAATAAGAAAAACCCACAATTACTAAGCTTACTGAAAATACTCACATGTGATATAAACTTATGGGAAGACAACATACTTGATAAAGATTCACTACTACTAGCACCAGCAATAACAAATAATATATGTAAAATAGTTTATGATGAAAAGATACAACCAAGTGATTTGAAAGAATTTTTCATAAAAGCAGTAGATAGTCTTGAAATACCTGCATTACTCTTATCAAAAGAAGCAATGTTCCAATACTTAATAAAAATAATAAATAAAGAGCCACTTGATAAAATACAGGAAGAAATAAAAGAAAAATATAATAATTTAGAATCCAAGTATCATTTTGATAATCTAACACAACAACAGGAAGTAGTATATACTATTAATACCTTAATTAACTAACCTCTGTTTGCTTGTTCAAAGTTACCTGATAACATATATACAGTAATTATACCACTTGGACTCTGACTAAGCTCATTAAAAGTATTAATAATGATAGATTTAATAGCTTTCATCTTCTCCTTTCCGGTTTTATATTTAGGTTTATTATTTAACTCTGAATGTCCGGTACTAGGAATCATATGATCTTTCTTAAAAATATAATTAATTTCTTTTAAAAAATTTTCATCAAAGAAGGTTTTTAAAATATTAATAACATCATCAGCAATAGAATTGCCTAAAACATACATCTGCTCTACGATATTACTATCCAGGTTATTCATAGCTAATATTTGCACGACAGATTCATAATCCTTAGCAATATTATTAGTGAAATATCCCTCACATGTATAAGCAAGATATTCATTAGCAACTTTATGATACTGGTCAATCAGTACCATGTAAGCTACAAAACCCTCAATAAAGTCTGTTTTTCTAGAATCTAAAAAGTACATAATTAATTGTTCAAATATCTCACTAAATAAGTGGTGAGATAATTCATGTATTAATGTACAAATTTTCATTGATTCATTCAAATCGTTATCAATATAGATACTATTATAATTATAATATCCATAAACTCCATCTGCCTTATCATATCCTACCTTAGAGTATTGTTTTACAAGTTTTATTAGCTTATTAAGACAAGGTTCATTACTATATCTATTAAGATTCATCAAACCCATATCACGGATACTACGTATTATTTTATTATAAATATCTTCAGTTAACTCAGTATCAACAAGTTTAGACAGATTCTCATTTGTAAAGAACGTGTCACTATCATTATATTCAGCTCCATCTTTTATTCTTCTAGATTTCAAGACAGAGCCACAGTTTATACAATACTTTAATAGTGGATAATTCTCAGTACCACAATATGAACAATATTTACTATACTTCATTTTCTATCAAATCTTTCGATAATTGAATATCCTATTTTCATATTAAATAATTATAAAAAAATATTTTTGGAATAATATACTTATTCAAGCATATCATTAACAGTTTTAATCTTTGCATTTAATGTTCTATTTTCAACATCTCTTCTATCATCAACTTTAATAACAGTATATACTCTACCAGTTCCAGCAGTAAATACTGCTTCCTGAGCTTTAGCTATTGCAGTATATAATTCTTTATAATTATCTGCTTCAATTTGAGTTCCCATACCTGTTAACTGATAATTTAATCCTGAATCTTTTATTGCTTGAACTGCTTTTGTTACAAATTCTTTACATTCTGTATTATCTATTCCAACTGGTAATATTGCAAAATCTGCTGTTATCATCATTATCACATCCTAATATTAAATTTTATATAATTTTCCATATTTCATTATAGTTTCTTCATTCATCTTATATAATTCATCAATGAGGTATGTTCTAAAGGATCCACTCCCTTCATTGTTAATCTGTACTTTTCTATAAGCTTTTTCTCCAGCTATTGCCATTGATAAACTACCCATAATTGCAGCATCTAATGGGTTAGTAACAGCTGTAAATGAGCCTATTACACAGGTTAACATACAGCCGCTACCCGTGATTTTTGACATGATTGGTTCACCATTATCTATTAAGTAAACATCTTTTCCATCAGAAATCATATCTACGGGTCCAGATACAGCTATTATAGTATTTAAATTGCTGGCTATTTTTTTTATAATCTCACAGTTTTCCTTCATATTCATTTTATTTATAATATCATCATCAGCTACATCTACTCCTTTTGCTTTAGCATTATCCTCAATGATATCATATAAGTAGCCTATTGCCTTGATTTCAGACATGTTTCCTCTTATAACTGAGACAGATGACCTGTTTATAATATCTATTGTTGTATCATTTCTTAGTTTTGATACACCAACAGCCACTGGGTCTAATACTAAGGGGGTTCCTGTTTCTTTTGTATGTGTTGCTGCTACTTGCATAGGTTCTATCTGGTCTTCTAATAGTGTTCCTAGATTGATAACTGTTGTTCCTGCAATTTCAACAAATTCTTTCATTTCAGGAGTTTCATTTGCCATGGAAGGAGATCCACCTATTGCTAGTACTGCATTAGCACAGTCATTTATTGTAACATAATTTGTTATACAATGTATTAGTGGACATTTAGTTCGTAGTTTTTCTATTGTTTTACTACATTCACATAATTTTTCTTTATCTATCTTTGTCATATTGTTTCCTCTATTGTTTCTATTATTATCTTTGTTATTGGTAATTAATAATTATTATATATTAATAATGATAGAATAAAATAAATGTGAAGAAAATTATTGTATTATGATTAAAATGAAAACTAAAATTTGTCCTAGATGTGGCTCGGAGAATATAGAGTGGATTATACCACAAAATTGGTCTATGTGGTCATGTAATAATTGTGATTATACTGGTCCTGTAATTGAAGTAGATGAAGCTGTTGAAAAACAATTACAGGAAAACTGGAAAAATCACAAGAATGAAATATTAAATAAAAATAAGAATGATGAAGATGATGAAGAGGATGATTTATCTGATGAAGAATTAGAGGAGAAGTTAGATAAATTATTTGATGATTAAAATCATTTAATTATTTTCTTTTAGTTTCTTTTTCTTAGCTTTTAATTCTTCTTCTTTTTTGTTTCTTTTATCTACTTCTATCTTGTTAATTTTGGATTGTTTTCTTTCATAATAAGTTATTGGTATTAATATTAGAATTATTATGATTGCTGCTATTGTTATTCCAAAATATTTTCTAATTATTTCTTCTATAAATAATAGTAAAGGTAGTAGTATTATAAAACCTATACTTGCTGATTTAAAGGTTATTCCATGTGTCCATTTACATTTTTCTTTTGTTTTTCCTATAAATGGATCTGGCTGTTCTTTTTTTACTCCTTCATATTCACCTAATGATTTTGGAATCATATATAATGCATATATAAATGTTAGTAGTATAATATGTCCTGATATTTCTGTTATTGACAATATTTTATTCTCCAATCATATTTTTTTAGTAATTATACTTATGTTATAAGCTATATTTTAAGTTTAACCTAAATTTGTATTTATTATAAAAAAAGTAAGATATTAGAAATTAAGTTTAATTCCTAACATATTAGCAATGAAATGAAGGAGTATATTAATATCAGAGAAAAAACCATTATACTGTTTATTATGGATATTTGACATGAAATCTTCCATACGATCATCCAATTCTCGTCTATATGTAGTATTGTTATAATCATGCTCCGTGAAGTAATGTATTTGGACAGCATAATTTCCATCTTCTCTATGGAAGATATACGTCACGCCCATATTACTATTATTTGTCTCAGGTCCCCTGGAAGGATTCTTGAAATATTCTCTAGATACATTATTACCTCCTAAGTTAACAGTAGTACTATTCACCACTTCATAGTTTCCATGTTCTAATTCTCTTAATTTTCCCTCAGATACACTTGTTATATGACCTTCTGGCCAGTCATCCCATAAATCCCATACAACATAACGATTAGTAATAGAGTTATTGGTTTTAGCTTTATCAGTCCAGTTTACTTGTTCTGTAGTATTCCAGGCCTGTGGAACATTAACAGTACTATTTCCAAAAGTAAGTTGGTTCTCTGTATTCCAAGATAAAATAGTGTTAACAGCACTTAAATTAGTAATTATATAAATAAATATTATAACTATAATAAAGCTAATTAACATATCCTTCTTTCTCATTTTTTCCCTCTAATCTTTGATTTTTATTTTCTTCATTTTCTATGCCTTTATGGGTAGTTTTAGCCCATCTTCTCTCAACTCTTGTTATCATATCCCACATTGTTATAAAGAACAAGGGGATTAAGTGGAAACAATAAATCCAATACTCTATTAAATCCTTGATAAATTTAAGATATTTCTTGTCATCACGTATAAGTGCAATACTTATTCCAGGGAAAAATCCAACCGCTGAAATAATACCAATTATTAAAGGTGCTTCCATACGGATAACCGTAGGTATATGTAACACAAACCATCCAATTATATTAATGATAAATATTAAAAAACCAACGAAAATGAATAAATTAAATGCATAATTACTTATATGGAAAATAATACCCACCTTTTTGTAGAAAGGTAATTTACATGTAAGAATTCTGGAGAAATAAACAAATAATGTTTCGAAGTTACCCATAGCCCAGCGAACTCTTTGTTTCATAAAGTCATGCCAATTATCAACAGCTTCCTGGTAAACAGAAACCTCTGGACAATATCTTATCTCTCCACCACTAATTAATAGTTTAACACTTAGATTTAAATCTTCAGTAACAGCAAATCCATCCCATTTACCTGCTTTAATTATTGCATCTTTTTTAACAAATTGACCATTTCCGCCAAGAAATCCATTAAATTTAAGATTATCTTTAGCTCTAAGTATGTTTCCAAAACCTGAAAATTCTACATCTTGCATGTTAGTTAGGAAATTATAATCTTTATTATACATTCTTACTCGACATTGAACACCCTGTACTTTAGGATTATTTAGATATGGGATCAATTTAGTTAAAAAATCTGGTTTTACCCATGTATCAGCATCGAAAACTCCTAGAATAGAACCATAAGATAATGCTAATGCATCATTGAGTACAAATCCCTTACCTTTACCTGATTTAGGTGGTTTACGAGTAATTATTCTTAAATGAGGATATTCCTTCTTAAGATCAGATAAAATTTCACCAGTTTTATCATCAGAACCATCATTTACCACGATAAGCTCATAATTAGGTTTACCATTATATGTATAATCCATATTCACAATACTTCTAACGGTATCTTCAATAGTATACTGTTCATTATGTGCTGGAATAATAATTGATACAAATGGTGGTTTATCATAGGGTTTTGGTTCTTCCATTTTAAATAAACTTATCACTGCTAGAAATATCATCATTACAGAAGGAATAAAAATAATCCATTGCAGGAATGTTACATTCTTTGCTATAATACCTGATATTATAAGAATTATTGAAAGAACTAGAAGTAATCCAGAATATAATTTCTCAATACCTAATTCAATATTTTTCTTAGTCATCCTTGATTTAACATCAATTACTGTTTTCACGTTAGATGTGTGTTTTTTAAGAGCAACTTTAATAACAAATTTAATTTCATTAGTTGAATATTCATCAAAAATAAATCCATAATTTGTCTCTATAAAATTACTTTGAGTTAAATTATCCTCGATATTGAAGATATAAATTATAGGAATATCTAATTTGTTAATTAATTTACCTAACTCTTCACCATTTTTTTTACCATTTATATCTAAACTTAAAAAAACAATATCTGGCAAATTCTCCTCGATAAAGTAAAGAGCTTCTTCACTATTATCTGAAATACCTACAAGATCATAATGCTCATTTGTTAATGTTTTTTCAATGTTTCTTATAGCTTTTTTATTCTTAGAAACAATATATACCTTAGGAATTCTTTCATTTAGGCTCTTGATAGTCGGTTCATCATTAATATTTATAGTTAATTCTTTAGCATCATCAACATCTTTTAATGAAGAAATTTCACTATTAGCAATTTCATAAATAAGATTATCATCAGATATATTTTTATCTAAATCTACTGTTTTATTACCTTCATCAAAAGATTTATCCTCAGTGAAATCAATACTATTATCAGAATTTTGTCTTTTATTAACTTCTTTCTGGTTTGAATCATCTTTATTTAAAAAACTATCTAATTTTAAATTTTCATTATAATCATCCAATATTACACCTCTTTTATTTTTTTAATGTAAAAAAAAAATAATCTCATTTGATGTGAAAAAATATTTCATTAGATTTTTGTTTTAATAAAGGGTTAAAACCTATGATATTTTTATTAATCTTTTAGAATTGTATATATCTTATTTAAATTAATCTAAAAGTATTATTTAATATTTACTCTTATTGATATTAATAGTTTAGTCTATTTTAAATAAATAAAGAGTACGTTCTATTTTTCTGTTTATGAAATAAAAAAAATATTGATTTAAATTAAAAAAAATATAAAGAAAATAGATATTTCTCAAATATAATAAGTAGGAAAGAATATTTTTCCATTTATATTAAATAGTAATAATTTTGATAGAAAAAAAAGCAATATACTAAATTTAAATGAAATAAGAAATAGAAAATTTAATAAAATTAGATCTTTATTTTTTTACAAATCCATGGGCAATGTTAAGCTTTTCAGCATCGATTTTCGCACGTTTAATTGCAAAGTCTATACTCATACCAATAGTTTTCTTATTAAATGGCTTTGAAATAAATCCATAAACAGATAAATCATTTATTATCTTATTAAATGTATCATCATCAGTGTATGCGGTTAGAAAAATAACCGGTAAATTAAGTTCTGAAAGTTTTTTAGCTGCTTCGATACCATTCATTTCACCTTTCAAGTTAATATCCATAATTGTTAAATCAGGTGATGTCTCAGCTGCAATATTAATTGCATCTTGACCATTATCTGTGATATCTATAACGTTATAGCCTAATTCTTCAAGAGTAAATTTTAAATCGAGTGCTGTAATTGATTCATCTTCTACAATTAATATAGTATTTTTCATAAAAATCATCTAAATATTTGACTTGAAAAAATTTTTATAAATTAATTATTTTAAGATTTAATATCATGATAATATTGTCTTATTTTTCCTTAAATCATGATTAAACTAGATATTTTAAATATTTTTTTAAAATCTAATATAAAAGAATATGAAAGTCCTTTTTATTATTACTTCGAGAATTATTTTATCTATTATAATTTAAATATTTATTTATTTTTAACTTTCTAAAATATTATTTTAAAGCCAGCCAGTAAAGTTATTATGGAAAAATTAATTAACCTAATCTGTTAACTTGCTTTTTTTTATAAAAAAAATTAGAAATGGATTATTAAATAATTATATTAATTTAACATGACTCAATACTTCTATATATTAAAATTTTATAGGATTCAACTATCTAATATAGAATTGATTTTTTTAAATAAGTCCTCGAAAGTAAATGGTTTATCTATAAATTGCACTTTTCCCGTTTCTATTAACTCATCTAATTCTTTTGTATGATCCTGACCAGAAATGAAAATAAATTTATAATCATCATCTTTATATTTATTGTAAATATCCATTCCATTGTAACCATGTTTCAGTTTTAAATCTATAATAATTATATCCGGTTTTTTATCTGGAATGTATTCTAATGCTTTATAATAATCATCAGTTTGATAAACAGTAAATCCTTTATCTATTAATTTATAAGATAAATCTAAAGCTATTATAGCTTCATCTTCGATTACCATGATCTTTGTTATTTTAACACACTCCTTTATTAGTTTTTACGATAAGGAAATTTAATTTTTGAAATAAAACCTTTTTCATGTTTGTTGATAATAATTATTTTACCATCAATTTGTTTAACTAGAGCTGTTATAAGTATTTGACCTAATGAGTCACCATTATCACTGTCGTTTAATCCAATACCGTTATCTTTATATGTAAACAGGATATTTTCGCCTTCTGTTTCTAAATGACAAAAGATTTCTTTTTCACCTTCAAAATCATCAGGAAAAGCATGTTTAATTGAATTTATACACTCTTCGTTAAGAATTAATAATAATGGAATCATTGTCTGAACATCTAATGATAAATCTTCTTCAATAGTATACTTGAAATCGATTTCGAAACTAGAGTACATTTCTGAAAAGAGGTCTTTAAATTGATTAAAGAAGCTAGATAAATCAACATATCCCAAATCATTTCCATGATAGATTTTTTCATGTATCAAGGCCATTGAAGAGATAAATAGTTTCATAGAATCAATTATACTATGATCAGAATATCCAAATCTTTGTTGAAGATTTATTAAACTATTTAAAATTTGTAAGTTATTCTTAACTCTGTGATGAACTTCTTTAAGTAATAAATCCTTTTGTTTGGATGTTTCCATAAGACCTATTTTATCTTCAATTACTCCTTTATCATGTATAATAGTAACAAATAATCCTGGTTTATCATCTATAGTAACACTTACTAAGTATGCCTGTAAACATATTATCTTTTCACCTGTATCATAAAAAATATTATCTATAAAAGCAGATTTAAACTTAGTATCTTTTAAAGCATTATTTAATTGCTGAACACGTTCAATAGTATTTTCATAATCGATAATTCGACTAAAAAACGTATTTATAAATTTTTTCCATTCGAAATTATCTAAATAGTTATTTCCAAATCCCAGAAGATTAAAAAAGTTATCTTCATATTTAATTTCATGATTATCCAATGTGAAACATAAGCAAGAAACAACTTCATCAACGTCTTTATTAATAAATAAATGTACATTGAAAAAAGGTTCAAAGTCTTTAATTAACTCTTTTTTTTCTTCATTATTCATGCTATCCCAACATTATCTAGAAAATTGATGAAATATTTTTTTTATAAATTCTTCATATTCTGTTAAAACGTTCTATGAGTTATATTATATACCTTTTTTGTATTTTCTTTTAAATGAATGATAATATCCTATTTCAACTTATTTTTAAGATTAAATGATTATTGTTAAAGTTATGACTTTAATAATCTTTTTCAAAACCTTTTTTAATTAAATTATATTATCTAATTAATATGATTAAACAGGGATAATGATTCAATTGAACTGATAAGTTATACGTTCAAGTTATAAAATTTTTTGATAAATCATTATTTCTAGTTAATCTTTAGTTTGAGTGAAAAATACTTAGATTTTTAAGAAAAATTAATAGTTAAGTTATAACATATATTTTATTATAATATTAAACAATTAGTAATCGAGGCAGAAAAATGTGTACAGCAGCAAATTATATATCAAAAGACCATTATTTCGGACGTAATTTTGATTATGAATTGTCCTATAATGAAAAAATTACTATAACTCCTAGAAATTATCCTTTGGAATTTAGAGTTGAAGATACAATAGATAATCATTATGCTTTTATTGGTGTTACTGCTGGTATAGAAACTTATCCATTATATTATGATGCAACAAATGAAAAAGGATTAAGTGTTGCCGGTTTAAACTTCAGTGAGTTTGCAGATTATAAAGAGGTAGATAATGAAAAAACTAACGTAGCATCTTTTGAATTTATTCCATGGATATTATCACAATGTAGTAATGTTAAAGAAGCAAGAAAACTACTGGATAATCTAAACATAGTCAACATTCAATTTTCAGACGAACTTCCTAATTCATCACTGCACTGGATAATATCTGATAAAAAGGAATCTATCACTGTAGAAACAGTTAAAGAAGGATTAAAAGTTTATGATAATCCAGTAGGCGTTTTAACAAATAATCCTCCATTTGATAAACAACTATTTAACTTAAACAATTATAGATATTTATCTAGTAAAACACCAGACAACACATTTAGTACAGAATTAGATTTAATGCCATACAGTAGAGGAATGGGTGGATTAGGATTACCGGGGGATTTATCTTCAATGTCCAGGTTTGTAAAAGCAAGTTTTACTAAAATGAATTCATTATCCAGTGAAGATGAACTTGAAAGTGTAAGTCAATTCTTCCACATTTTAGGATCAGTAGAACAACAAAGAGGCCTTGCATTTATCAGTGAACCAGATAAATATGAAATTACAATATATTCTTCATGCGTAAATACTGATAAAGGAATTTATTATTATAAAACATATGAAAATAGTCAAATTAATGCAGTTAACATGAATAATGAAGATTTAAACTCTGATACATTAATATCATATCCATTAATTAATAAACAAAATGTAAATTATCAAAATTAGGATATTAGATAAAATTCTTGATTATTTTCTATCCAATTCCTTTTTTTCAAAGAAGATTACATCTATTATATATGATCAGTGATATTCTGCTATTTTCTTGTTAAAACTTGTAAAATAAAATTTAACTTAAGTATATACTCTTTTATTAATATATATTATTAGATTCTTTTGTTTATCTTAAATAATTCCTGATTAATAATATAAAACAATAATATACTTAATTTATTATAATAAAATAATTTAAACATTGATTAAAAAAAATGAGTAAAGGATAACTATTTTTTAGAAATATTAAATTTACTATTTCTTTCTATCCTATAAATTAAAAGTTACATGTTTGTGTTCCTGATTCAATATTTAGATAACAAGTTACACTATCTGATCCACTAGGACCTGAAATAGTAACTACACATGTATCTGGATAATATTTAGATGCTACAGCAGCGGTTACATGGACATAACCATAAGAATCAACGGTTTTTGAAACATCATTACCATCATTTAAGGTATTACCGTCACGTGAATATAAAGTACTAATAGTAACAGATTCCCCGGCATGTTCCTTACCTACATATACATCTGCATGACTCTTACTACTTAAACTAGAACCTGTAGTAATTTGTACTTGTTGAATATTCATAGATGTAGCTGTTGTTGCAGTAGTATTTGCAGGATTACTTGCAGTACTATTAGCTGTACTGCCATTTGATGTAGAATTAACAGTACTGTTATTTTGTTGAAGGTTTATTGCTTGTTCTGGATGAGTTAAATCAGAATTCGTGATAAACGTGTAAATACCGAATGCACCAATAGCTACAACAGCCACTATAATAATTGCAATTATAACGCCACTAGATTCTCTCAAAATAATACTCTCCAATTATATTAGTTTAATATAATTATTATTTTTCTTAAAACTAAGTAATAAAATTTCACATAGAACCAGGATATAAATATAATTTTTAAATATCTAATTGTATATAGAAGTAAACAAGAAGTAATAATAATTATTTAGAAGGGTGAATATTATTCCTGATAATCTAACTATAATAACAATGATAATATTATGGGTATTCTTATGTGTAATTTCACAATTATTCAACATAATAATATTATTATTAATAGCAGTAGCTTTAATACTCTATTTCATAGCTTATATTATAATATATAGACCATTTAAGATACTAAGACAGAAACATAAGGACAGTGTTGAAATAGATAATATTCATAATCAGAGATTATTGTCCCTTGATGATGAATCTGAGAATAATAAGGAGTATACTGAGCAAGCATATATCAGTAATGTAAATCCTAAATTCGTATACTATCATAATAAAAGCAATGATTCAATAACCCTTCTAAACAGAGATAATGGTAATTTATGGTTAATACAACCATCTAACAGAAATAAGGAATATCCTAAATATAAACTAAAATATCAGAGAACAGATAAAGCTATTGACATGATTGAAGAGTTGTTAGCTAATGATGAGGATTACTTCGAAAAAGATGGGTTATTACTAACTAGTAACTATTATCTTGAGAACAAAATATTACCTGGAAATTTCACATAAAATTTCCATTTTTACTTTAACTCTTTTTTTCTTAAATAAATTATACATTTAGATAAACTACGTATGATAATTAATTTTACTTGAAAAATGTATAATATAATACAATAACTAAATAACATTTATTAATTAAATAAATCATATAATAATATATATAATCAACAATAGGGGTGATATTTTATGTATAAAAAAATATTATTACCAACAGATGGTTCTAAAAATTCATACAAAGCAATAAAACATGCATATGAAATAGCTAAAGATGAGGATGCAGAAATACTAGTATTAAATGTAGTGGATAGTAAACATCTAACTAGCCTTCCAGAAGATGCATTAACTGATGAAGCACTATCTGTATTTGAAAAACAAAGTGAAGTAGTAACAGAAAGAGTAGTAAAGCAGATAGAAGAGATTGATTCAGACTTTGCTACTAAAGTATCAACACTATCAGTAGAAGGAAACCCAGTAGATGCAATACTAAAAGTCAGTGAGAAAAAAGACATAGACTTAATAGTAATTGCAAGCAGTGGTAAACACATGCTAGACAGATTCCTTTTAGGAAGTGTAACAGAAAAAACAATCAGATACTCAAAAGTACCTGTACTAGTAATACCTACAACAGAAAAATAAATATTTTAGGATATCTATCCTAAATATATTTCTTAAAACTCATTTTTTTAGATTATTATTGAACAATATCAATAATTTATAATAAATTTTTACATTAACTATTATTAAATAATATATGCTTTTTATAATGATTAATAATCATGTGATGTAACAAAACATTTATATATTAAAATTAATTAATATTCCTATAAGAAAAGATTATAGAATTAATTGATTTTTAAAAAAATGTTATATCTTCAATAAACTTATTCTAAAAGAAATTAAAGTGAATAGCAAAAATAAAAGATAATCATTAAATATACTTCTTTTTTCTACTTATTAAAGATAAAAATTATTTAATTATGCACATGGTGAAATTATGGCTTTATTTGATAAATTAGCAGGATATGCAAGTGTAGAAACAGGTACCGATTACGTATCAGAATTCTTTGTAGAAGGAGAAGAAATCATACAACAATTTCAATTCCTACGAGACCAAATTATACTAACAAACTATGGAATATATGATGTAGATGTACAAGGATTAACAGGAAAAAAGGTAGAAGTAAAATTCTTCCCGAAAGATACAATAAAAACAATATCATTTGAAACAGCAGGTACACTAGATTTTGATGTAGACATAAAAATAGGTGTAACAAACAATACAACAGTAACAGCAGAAGGAGCAGCATTCAGTGCACCTCTTTCATTTAAAGTACCCTCAGAACAAGCAAATGAAGCAAAACAAATTGTTAATCTAGTAAAAATACATTACTTATTATAAAAATAGATTACATATTTTATTTCTTTTTTTATTTTTATATATACTACTAATTTTGGAATTTTTTTTTTAAAAATAGAATAATAGATGAAGTAATATCATCTATATTTAAAATGATCTATAATAACCTACACCATGAGAACCAAATATTAGTCCAGATTGATGTGATTTCTGATGACTATATTGATAACCTTGTTGAATACTCATTGAATCTATCTCATCAGCAGTTTGTTGTTCAAGATACTCTTGTCTTTGTTGATTATAATCATCAAAGTATTGTCTTTGGTCAGCTGTTAAATCATTATCACTAATGTCAAGAGATTTTATTTCAGTACCATTCTTGTAATACATGAAAAGTACTCCAAATACATCAGAATCTGTGAGTTTATATCTGGTTGTCTGAATAGTTTCATTGAATTTAAATGTACCTTTGGTAGCATATGCAATACCTCTTACACTACCAGGACTTAGTCTATAAGTAGCATTATCCTCAGTATTTGTACAAAAAGCATGTTGAAGACCAAGATCACCCTTGTAATCAGTAGTATTACCATCAGAATACTCAAATACAAAGTCTACTGGGAAGAAATCATGTTTAACCATTCTGTCCTCAGAATCATCAGCTGAAACAATAGTAGTTAACAGGCAAGAAACCATCAAGAATATTAATATTAAAGATAATTTCTTAATATTCATTAGTATTCATCCTCCATATTAATTGAAATTTAGATAATAATTTGTCATTACAACTATAAAATTATATCCTAAATAATAGAATCAATCTAATTAAAAATTTTTTATACTTACCACCAAACTTACTACCTCTTGCTGGTGAAGGAGCAATGCAGGCTGTTACTATAGTTACTAAGCAGCCGTTTCATAGAATTAAAATAATATTTGACACTACAATGGTAGTAGTATCATTATGTGTTTGTTTATTTATGATACATTCACCAGGTAGCGTTAATATTGGAACAATTATATCCGCATTTCTTGTAGGTACAGTCTTAAAATATATTGTGAAAATATTTGAGCACTATAAAGGATATAATCCAATGGTTATAAATCATAATAAATAAAAAAAATTAGTTGGATGAAGATGTAAAAAAAGTAATATTAATTCTTATCCTTCTTTTGTTTTCGGCGTTCTTTTTTCTCTTTTTCTAGTTCCGAATCTTTAATCTTGTTAACTAGTTCATTTACCTTATTCATATAAGACACCTTATCAAATAGTAGATGTTATAATTTTAATCGTTTAAAATAGGTGAATGCTTGTCGTACTAGACTAATACCGTATTGTTTTTCGAAATCACTGTTAATATGATAGTTTATTATGTCAACACCATTTTTACCTTTATAGTAGTCAACTTGGCATGCCTGTGATAAATCTATTATTCTGGCGTATGGCATTTCAATTCTAATAAGAACATAATCCTCTTCTGGTATAATGGTGGCGAAATTCATGTTACGTATATAATATGAGATAGATGAATCATCTCGTTTTTCTGTTATTTCACCGCTAAGTTTTTTAATTCTATCAATTACATCATTTAACACATTTATTAATGGGTATTCCTTGTCATTGATTATCTCTTCAATAGTTTTATCTTGAAATGTCATATTATCACCTTTACTCTATTTATTATATTAGTCTCTTTTATTTTAAAAAATTATCACAATAAATGTTTATTATAATTATTAAATTGTTTTCAAATCCTTCTGAAATAATAAAAATAATAGTATAAAAAAGATAAATTAAATTATATAGAATTTTTGATTATTTAAAAAATAAAAGTGATAAGATGAATACAAATATTTTAATAATAGGTGCAGGTATTGCTGGATTATGTGCAGCAAAGGAAGCTACAGCTAAGGGAGATAAAGTTGTAGTAATAGAACAAAAGGAGGACGTCTCTACAAATGGTGTTGAGTACATAACAAAAACTAATCTGCGACAGCTTAATATTAAATCTAATCCTGACTGGATTCTAAATACTACGGATGGTTTTACATTAAATTCACCAGATAATAATAGAATTGTATTAGATGATTCAACTATTGCTATGCCTGAAAAATCATATATTGTTGATTTAGATAAATTTAATAAGGATTTAAAGAAAATGGCATTAGATAGTAATGCTGAAATATATTTTAATACAAAGGCTACAGGTATCAGTAGAAATGGTAGTAGTGTAGTTGTAACTGTAGATAATACTGATATAGGAGAAATAACTACTGATATACTTATCATAGCTGAGGGTTTAGATTCTAATATGACAAAAGAAGTTAATCTGGACTATGATTTATCAGATAAAAACACGCGTAGTATAGTTCAGTATAAAGTTAAATCTGTTAATGTTGGTGCTGATAATAATATTAATATGTATTTTGGTAGTGTAGCACCTGGTGGCTATGCATGGATATTACCAGTGGATGAAAATAATGCATATATTGGTTTAAGTACATTAAATAGTAATGATTCAGATTCTGAGGAGTTATTGGATAACTTTTTATCAGAGAAATTAGATGATTATACTATTATAGATAAAGAATCCCGTATACTTCCGATTAATGGTATTAGTCGTGAACGTGTTGATGATAATATTATGATAACTGGTGATGCTGCTGGTTTTATTAATCCATTAACTAATATGAAATTAGAGGATGCTATTGCTTCAGGAATATATGCTGGTGTTGTTGCTGGTGAGTTAATATTCACTGGTGAGGATCTTGACAAAGTATATATGCAGAAATTTACAATGTATACTGACATGTTGATTAATGAAGATACTGAGCGTTATAATGAAACTAGGAAATTTTTATTATCTTTAAGTGATGATGATTTTAATATAATCGCAAGTCAGTTAGAGAATGCAGAAATGTATGAATCAGATATAGATAATATAATACGATACATGATAGAAAACTGTTCTAAGCCCGGATTACAATTAAAAAAGTTATACGCATAAGGGTTGTTAAGGATTACTTTTTAAGTAATCTTAGTAATTCTTTCTTTGAATCTACACATGTGTAATCTTCATGTGGTAACTTTTTCTCATTAAATCCATAGCAGACATAATGTGTTTCAGGAGTTAAGAATTTACACCATTTTTTCCTTGAAAGTTCATGATATACTACTAAATAAAATCCTACATCAAACCATTCACTATCCTGTAGTGCTCGGTATAATCTTATATTAATGAATGTTTCATTAAATGGCCTGGTTTTGAGTAGGATATACACGTAGGGTATCCATAATATTAACTTCTTTTTTAATGAACCTTTTAATTTATAGTATTCAAGGGTAACCTTGTTACGTATAATTAATTTTTCTTTTAACTCATTGTATTTATTAGTGCTTTCCTGTTTATATTCCTTAAATTGAGTATCTTCTTCAATAATCTTCCTATTTAACTTATCTAATTCTACTTGATAATCTGCTATTTTCTTATCATTAGCTTGTATTTGGTCTTCTTCGCTTAGGTAATCTATCTTATAATCTTCAAGTAATTTATCATTATCATGAATCTTCTCGAGATGATATTTTAGTTCATTCTGATATTGGGCAATCTCCTTATTATTGATGGATATCTGATTGATTTCATTTTTCAATTTTTCCTCATACTCTTTTATCTTTTTTTCTTGTTCAATAATCTTATTTTTGTGTATGGTAGATACATCATAAAAACTAGTATCTATAATTTTATTAACATTACTAATAACATCTCTTAACTGCCAAGGTTTTAATGTTTCATGACCCTTATTTCTACCAATTATCCTGACATTAATATTATTTTTATCATCTTTTTTAATGTAAGGTAATTCACATAACTTCTGGAAGAACGAGAAATACTCCTTATTAAGATCTAAATCAAATGTATAATCAAGTAATACAACAGAACGTGGAATATATTTCTCTTTTTTTATTAGTTCTATGATTGATATTCTATACTCATAATTATCATGTATCTGCTTAAGTGACATATTCTTAAATACATGTTTAATAAGGGGTTTAGGATATGACCTGAATATTTCAAGTTGTGGAACTTCTGCTATTGAAATAGAATTTTTAACGAGAATTGATAACATGATAGCCATATATCCACCTGATAAACTACCATAAAACATGATGTTACCATATTGATTATTAACATCATACTTGTAGAGATTCCGTGATATTTTAGAAATGATTTCTGCAATAGTTTCTAAGTACCAGTTATCAATTGTACCTAATCCCCATCCTGTTGTTATTTCATTATTTATGTAAGTTGTAGGATCATTAATGAATATTGTTGATTCTTCAAAGTACCAGTTATATCTTTCATAATAAGGTTTTGTTCTGTCATGTTTGTTAGGAATACTGCCCGGTGCTAGAATTAGTAATTTATCGCTAGTATCCTTTAGATTAACAAGAAATTCATATTTAATATCATCTGCATATACAACTAGGTTGAATGGCTTATTCACTGGAAAATTATATCCTTCGAGTGATTCTAGGTTGCATTCAATTATTTTATCAGGTATGTTCATTATTTACGTCCTATAAATTGTTTTAAAATTTTGTTATATTAGATGAAAAGATACTATATTATATTTCTATAATCTAAATTATTTATACATTAATAATCTATAATAATAAAAAAAAGTTAAAAAGAAAAGGAGTTTAGAAGTTTAGAGAATATATGCTATTTTATCATGTATTTGAATTGATTCTTATTGATTAAATAATTCTTCTGCTTTATGCATATAGTCAATGACATCCACATCAAATGGACAGTTTTTTATACATTGACCGCATTCAATACAATCTGAAGCGTGTGCTGACAGGTTATTATAGTGTTCTCGTATACTTTCAGGTATTTGTTCATGTATTCTTGCTAAATCATAATACTTGTTTACCATGGCTACGTTAATGTTAACGGGACATGGTGCACAGTGTCCACAATAGGTACATTGACCTTTGAATGAATGATTAGGTGCATTCTTTAATATTTTGGTGTAGTCACGTTCATCCTCATTAGCTTCGTAATATGCTAATGAATCATCTAATTCCTTAATACTTTTTACTCCTACAAAGACTGATTTCACTGCTGGACGTGTAAGTGCATATTCTATACATTGGATTGGAGTGAATGCCACTCCAAATGGTGAGTCTTCATCGTTGAATAATCGGCCACCTGCAAAGCATTTCATTACATTTATTGCTGTATTATTATTTTCACATTTCTGGTATAATTCTGCTCTTTCAGGTGCAATGCTTGATAAATCACGTGTATATTTCTCTTTATTTGAGTAATCTTCAATATCTTCTGTAGCAGGCATTATATCATATGCAGGGTTAATGCTGAATAATATTAATTCTATTTCTGGTTCTTCTGCTGCTAGTAATGCTACATCAGGGTTATGTGTACTTAGTCCTATGTGGTGTATGGTGTTATCTTCTTTTAGTTGTCGTATGTATTCTATGAATTCTCCATTCATAATTTCATGGTACTCTTTTATTTCATCTACGTAGTGTATCATTCCAAAGTCCATGTAATCTGTTTTGAATTTTTTTAGTAAATCTTCGAATGCTGGTTTTACTTTATCGATTTCACGTGTACGAACGTATTGGTTATTTTGCCATGTGGAACCAATATGACCCTGTATTATCCAGTTTTCACGGTTGCCTTCAATTGCATTTCCTAGTTTTCTTCTTATATCAGGATCTGACATCCAACAATCTAATGCATTTATTCCTTTTTGTTCACAGTATTTTACTAATTTGTTAACTTCTTCGTCAGGTAATTCTCCCATCCATTCAGCACCGAAGGATAGTTCACTGATTTTTATCCCGGTATTTCCTATTTCCCTGTATTTCATTAAAAAATCTCCTTTTCTATTTATTATATTTATATATTTACATATATTTATATTTAAAGTGAATATATCATTAATATAATCATAAAAATTAGAACAGATATTATTATTTAAATGAATACTTGATAAAAAAAATAGTAAATGGTCAGGAATAGATGAATATAACATAATTATTTTATTATGATAAATCATCAATAATCTGAAATAGATTCTCATATTCGTTTAATGTTTTCTGTAATTTTTTCTTATTCATAGTGATTATTTGTATTTCATCCTTTTGTGGGGTAATTTCTGTTTTAGTTCTTAAATCATTATTATCTTTAAATAATTTATCAACTAGTGTTTTTATTTGATTGTATTTTTCTTCAGTTATATTATACATTCGATGATTTTCAAGTACATCCATTGCATGGACAATACCCTTATTAATAGTTTCAGCACAGTGTGTTATTTTTATTTTAGTATCTAAGTAGTATGGTGTATCTATTTTATCTGATTGTATTAGTATGTTGATGATGCAAGTTATGTGTTCTTCATCTGAGTTATCAATAATGTGTTGAAGTGTTTGGAATTGTCTGAGGTTTGCATTGTTAAATGTTTCCATTTTAATCTTTTCCCTATAAGTTTTTTGAATTTATATTTAGTATTATGTTATTTTTAATTTATATTCATATATTAAGTTTTATTAATTGAATTAAGTAGAATAATATAATCAATATTTTCAATTTTTCTTGTTAGGTTTTTCCCTAGTACTTAATTTGATACTTTTTCTATTAATTAATTATATTTAATAAATAATTAACTAATATTACTTTTTTTATTTGAATATTGTATATTAGAATTACAATAATTTACACATTAGATTTTATAATTCGAATATCTATGATTTAATCATAATATTCACAATGTTTAATTAAACAATGTAGATATAATATTACTAATTAATTTAAATTTAATAACATAAAGCGCTTATATATAGATGATTAAATAAGCAATTGTCTAAATAATGAACTTTATCATAATAACTTAACTTATGACAAAGAAATTCATTAAATCTTAAATATTGGATAAAGTGGTGAAAATGGATATAAATTATAAAAAAAATCTAGAAGACGTGTTAAATGGTAAACAAACAGATATAACTCCAGTTATTACTGTTACACAATCAGGTATATTAGATGCAATGGAATTAACTGGAACATCTTGGCCAACAGCACATAAAGATCCCGAACAAATGGCAACTCTAGGAGCATCATTATATGAACTAGCAGGCTTAGAAGATGCGAAAATACCATTCTGTCTAGCGGTAGAAGCAGAATCAATGGGATGTGAAGTAGATTTAGGTTCTGGTGGTAGAACACCTGAGGTAGTAAAATCACCATTTGAAAAACCAGAAGATATAGAAATCCCAGAAAACTTCGAAGAATCAGGCAGAATACCAGTAATATGCGAGGCAGTAGAAATATTGCATGAAAGATATGATAATCTACCCGTATGTGTAGGTATCACAGGACCATTTACAGTAGCCGGCCATTTAATAGGTGTGGAAGAAATACTAAAAATGATTAACCTAGATTTATTTGCAGTAGAGGATGCAATAGAAGTAGCAGCAGAAGCAGTATCAGCATATATCAGGAAATTAAATGAAGTAAAACCTGAAGTGATTTGTGTAGCAGATCCAACATCATCTGGTGACTTGCTTAGCCCTCTTGATTTTGAACAGTTATGTAGGCCTGCTCTTGAAGATATTGAAGAGGTTATGAAATCACAGAATGTCTTACATATATGTGGTCATACAGCCGGTATATTAAAGGACATGTTATCCTGTGGATATAATGGTATAAGTATAGAGGAAGCAGTTGACATGAACTTTGCTCAAAAGGTAAAACATGACTTAGGAGATAAATGTCAAGTATGTGGTAATATTTCAACAAGTAAAACCTTGTTTAGAGGAACACCTGAGGAAGTAAGAGAAGAGGTATTACAAGCATTAAATAAGGGAGTAGATGTAGTAGCTCCTAGTTGTGGTATAGCAGCTGCTAGTCCATTAAAGAATATTCAAGCTATGGTTAATGCTCGTAATGAATTCTTTGGAATATAATAATAATTTACTTATTTTTTTTTTTATTTATCTATTAATTATTGACTAATTTTTCTTGTTTAATTAATAAAAGATTTAAATATGTTATTAAAAGATAATATAATTATAAAAATGATAAAAGATGGCTTGAGAATATGAATGATAAAATAGAATACAAACCAATAGGATTTATACATAGTAAATACACTAATCCACAGGAAATGCCTAAAAATTACACAGAATCAAAAGATGTTGAAGCATACATTGAGTTAGATGAAAAATACATGAAAGGTATATCTGATTTACGTATAGGTGATGAATATATATTATTATTTCACTTCCATAAATCAGAAGGCTATGATTTAACAGTGCCTTGGCGTGGAGTAGGACCTATGAGAGGATTATTCTCTACACATGCTCCAAGAAGACCTAATCCTATAGGAGTATCTATAATCACTGTAACAAAAATTGAGGATAATAAGATATATTTCACAGGCGTCGACATGTTAGACGGTACACCTGTTCTTGATATTAAAAATCATAATTAAAAAAAAGTTATATTTAAGTATAAAAAAATAAAAAAAGAATAGTTTTATGATAATTACATTTAATCATCATATACTTCTATACATTCACCTTGACATTTTTCTGCAGCTTCTTCATAAACTGATGCATCATCTACTTCTATTTCATCCATACCATCGTCTCTTTCTGAACCGATTATTGTAGCTTTGTCATCATCATCAAAAGTGAATTTTGTTTCATCTACTTCTACACAGTTTCCACAACTTGTGCATTCTTCTCTGTCTAATACTACTTCTACCATAATATCTCCTCATTATAATTTTTTAATAATAATATATACATTCTATTATTATTAAGTTTTTGTTACTATTATGGTAAAAATTACTTAATCAATCAAATCTTTATTATTTGTTTTATTAACTACCATCTATCCCAATGAATTTTATTAGTATCCATTTTATCTAATGGTTCTTGCTTCTTTAATGGATATCCTAATGCTATTAAGGAGAATGGAATAATAGTCTCTGGTAAATTAAAGTATTTTATGAGTTTATTCATTCTTTTTTCTACTGGATGTATAGCTGTCCATACAGCTCCAAGCCCCAGTGCTTCTGCTGCTAGTAATATATTTTCTGTTGCTGCTGAAAGATCTTGTATTGCTAATTCTTCTAATCCTTGATATGTTTTTTCAGTATCATATAATACTATTATACCAGCAGTAGCATCTTTAAACATTCCAGAGTATTCATGTATACTTGCCATATCAATTAGTGTTTGTTTATCTTGTATTACAATAAAATGCCATGGTTGAAGATTTAATCCAGAGGGAGCACTTATTCCTGCTTTAATTATTTTATCTAAATCTTCTTTTGTTATCTTTTTATCAGTGTATTGTCTGACACTTTTTCTATTGTATATATTATCTAGTATTATATCGGTTTTATTCATATTATTTTTCCTCTTTTATAGTTAAAGTTAATTATCTTTTGATTATATAAATAGTTTTAATGGTTGATGATTATGAAAATGGAAATAAATATTGATCCTGAACTTCAAAGACGTGCACGTGCCGTATGTAGAAATGTTAGTGGTTTAACCTTAGCTGGCTATTATGAATATTTGATAGAAATGAAATTAAGGGATTTACCTAGTGTGGATAAGATTGAAGATAAGCGTCCTAGATTGGATAGTTATAATCCTGATGAATTGGATGATTTATGGTAATCGTAATCTATGAATCATCTTTTATTAGATTATTTATTATATCTATATTTTAAAAAAAAAGTTAAAGATAATAAAAGTATTATCTTATAAAGTTTGTAAACATTACCTCTTCACATTCTGGTTCTGTTTCGTGTTGTATTGATTTTAGTAACCATGCCATGTTTTTTGCTAGAGTTCTCATGGTTTGTAATCCTTCAAGGTCTTGTTTTACTTCTTCTGGTGTATTACCATGTACAGCGTTCCAGTACTGACTTGTTACTATAGGCATCTTAGATATTGCGAAGTATTTATTTAATCTATCGAATGATACTGTACTTCCTGATCTACGACAACTTACTATTCCTGCTGCTGGTTTATTAGCAAATTTTTCTGCATCTGCATAGAATACTCTGTCTAATAGTGCACTGAGAGCTCCATTTATACTTGCATAATATACTGGAGATCCTATTATTATACCATCTGCTTCTTCGAATTTCTTGATTAATTCATTACATGGATCGTTATCAAATACGCATTTTCCAGGATTTTTTTTACATACTCCGCATGCAATACATCCCTGTACTGGTTTTGTTCCTATCCAGAATATTTCAGAATCTACATCATTTCTTTCTAATTCATTTGCTATTTCTGTTAGTGCTGTGTATGTACATCCCTCTTTGTGAGGACTACCATTTACAAGTAAAACTTTCATTTATAATCACCTATATATTTATATATATTAATATAAGGATACTTTTATAAATAATTAATCGTAAAATTAAGAATTTAAGAATTAGCAATAATTACAAATAATAATCAAAAAATAATTAAAGAAAAGATAATAATAAAAATATCATCTTATAAAGTTTGTGAAGGTCTTTTCTTCATAATCTGGTGTTGGTTCATCTTTTAATGATTTAAGTAACCATGCCATGTTTTTTGCTAGGGTTCTCATTATTTGTAATCCTTCAATATCCTGCTTTACTTCTTCCGGTGTATTACCATGTACAACATTCCAGTATTGACTAGGTACTACTGGCATTTTATTATATGTGAAATACTTATTAAGTCTGTCAAATGATGCACTTGCTCCTGCTCTACGACAGCTTACTACTCCTGCTCCTGGCTTATTTTCAAAGTTAATTCCACCAGCATAGAATACCCTGTCAAGTATTGCTGAGAGTCCTCCATTAATACCAGCAAAGTATACAGGTGAACCTATAATCATACCATCAGCTTCTTCACATTTCTTGATTAATTCATTACAGATATCGTCATCAAATACACATTTTCCAGGATTCTTTTTACATACTCTGCATCCAGTACATCCACGTATCTGTTCTGTTCCTATCCAGAATATTTCAGAGTCTATATCATTTTTTTCTAATTCATTTGCTATTTCTTTTAGTGCTGTGTATGTACATCCCTCTTTATGGGGGCTACCATTTATTAGTAATACTTTCATTTATAATCACCTATAATATATTTACATATATAAATATCATTTTGTATTATAAATAATTACTTAAGAAAAATAAGAATTAAACATATAAAGAAAAATTCAGAAATAAAAATTAATCATAATAATTTTAAACAAAAAAAGAATAAAAAAAAGGAATATTAGAATGGTAGAGATGTATAATACTTAATTGTTCCACATTTAGACCAATTAACAATATTACCAAACGTGTTACTACTTGATGATGCATCACAATTATACCATACTCCATTAACATATACCTGTGCCCATACGTGACCTACTACTAGACCACTACGGAATGTACATGTAGCATGACAATACCTTGCCGGTATATTACATGCACGCATCACAGCAACCACTAGATGTGCTAAATCACAACAATTACCACTACCACGGGTTAAGGTACCAACAGCACCATAACGAGTGTTAGAATAGTAAGTATAACTTGTAATACTATTCACATAACTAAATATATAAGATGCAATAGTTTTAGTATTAGAGCTAGATACCTTAGATAAGATAGTATTAGCTAAACTAACAATCTTACTATTAGTAATGTCACAATTTGAAGTAGATTTAACATAACTTTCATAACCAGATGGAACTGAAATCTTAGAATTACTACTATTATTACTTGTAATATTCAGTTTAAGTGTTCCGTTAGCTCTTGAACTAGAATAATATTCATTATCACCATACACAACAGTAATAGTATATGAGGATGAACCCCAACTAGAAGGTATAGTGTAATTAATCTTAGCTACACCATTGGTTACATTGGTTGAACCTATTGTTTTTCCATTAATCTTAAATGCAACAGTACCATTTTTCACATAGGACCCATTACTACTTTTTATAACAGCTGAAAAGGTAGCAGTAGTCCCTGGTTTAACAGTAACAGTATTTACAGTTATAGATGTTGTTTGTTTATGAAGAACTGTAAGAGTACTATTTGCTCTAGAAGCAATATATTTACCATTACCACCATATACTGCTGTTATAGTATATGTTGAATCCTTATAACTTGATGGTATTGTATAAGTTATTGATGCTCCACCATTAGATACTGTACCGTATCCAATTGTTTTTCCATTGATTTTAAATGCGACAATTCCAGATTTTATGTAAGAACCATTATTTGTGGTTATAATTGCTTTAATTGTTGTTGTTTTACCTGCTAATACGGGTGTTGTTTTAATAGTTATTTTTGATTCGACGGTTGGAGTTAATGTTAAATTTCCATTATTTTTTGATGATGAATATATATTATTTCCACCATAAACAGCTGTGACTGTATATAGTGTAGATCCATATGTTGATGGAATAATATAATCCAACTTAGCTCCACCGTTGGATACATTAGCATATCCCACTGTGTTTCCATTAATCTTAAATGCAACAAGTCCATTTTTTACATAAGAACCGTTACTTGTCGTAATTACTGCTTTTAATGTTACTGATGACCCTGATTTTCCAGTCACTGATGTTACTGTAGTTTTTGTATCATACTTGTTAATATTTAAAGTACCAGCCGCACTAGCTGAACTGTATTTTGTAGTACCGGAGTATATAGCAGTAATATTATATGTACCTGCAGAAAAGCCGTTTAATGGATATACATAACTAGCTTTTCCATTACTTACTGTAGTGTTTCCTACAGTCACTCCATTTATTTTAAAAGCTACTGTTCCACTATTCACATATTTACTTGAATTATCTACGACGGTAGCTTTCATTGTATAATTGGAGTATCCATATAATGTAGTATTTGTTACTGACATTTTTGTGCTAGTTTTAGATGAGCTACTATTACTGCTTTTTAAGGACTTTGTTTGAGTATTGCTGTTAGTATCAGAACTTGAAACAGAAGTTGTGTTTTTCACTGTTGAACTTGATTGTGTTGAAGTTACTGAATTCGTTTTCACTGTATTTTCATCAGAATCTGTACTAGATGTATCTGATGTGCTTGGCGTTGTAATCTTTTCACTTACAGTATCTGTATCTGATGCTTCACTACTTGCTGTTGTAGTTTGTAAGCTAGATGCAGTTGATATACTGCTATGTGTTGTATCATTGGATGCAGTGTCTGTAGCTGCTACTGATCCTATTAATAGTATCATAGTTGCTAGTAATAGAATCATTCCAAAATATCGCTTAATTATAAAACCTCCTTATAATTATATAATTTGGATATAATTACATTCATATAGTTAGTTAAATTATTTTTTCATAACTAACCTATTATATATTTAAATTGTTTATGACTAATAAATTTATTCTAATGGAAAATGTTTTTTAAGCTTTTTTAATCCATTTATTATCTTTAAATAAAAAATAGAATCCATATAAACAAATTCGATTGATTGAGATTTTTTTTATTAATATCTAATTATATGACCTTTGTTATATCATTATAAGGAATTTTATCCTTATTTTACCGTGTTTTATACTTTCTGTCTGTTCTTTATTTTATTTATTAATGATTTATCTTCTTTTTATATTTTTTACAGATGAAGTTATCTCTTTTATAGGATATTAATCAGAGTATATCTTATCATTATTAATACTCATGGAATAACTTTATTCTTATGCTGATTATAATTAACTTCTTCTTTAAGAAATTTCTATTTATATAGATAGTAGAGACATGAGTCAATACTGTTATTAAATGGATAATAGAACTAGATTAATTGATAATAATCCTTTTTATTTAATATAAAGATTTTTTTAGTAGTTATAATTAATATAGTTGATTAATTCTCTAGGTTAACGTATTTCAAAGAGAAATGATATATATTTTAATAGATATTAATTCTTAAAGTTAACGATATTAAAATAAGAGTATACATCTAATACTATCTATTTTATCCAAAAACATGCTTAATATAATAGATTAAAATAAGCATGCTTTTATTAAATATTATTTAAATACTATTAAGAATCAACAATGACAAAATTAATATTAGAGAATAAATATGATTAATGAAAATACAAGGATGAAAATTGGATTCATAGTAGCCAGTATAACAATAACAGTATTATTCATTGCAAGCAGTACGGCAATACCCTTCTATGCAACATATCAAACATTATATAACATACCAAATAATATCATATCATTCAGTACAGTTGTATATTTTATTGGAAACATATTTAGCTTAATATTTCTATCAAAAATAAGTAACTACCTAGGAAGAAAACCAACAATCAGAATAACATTAATCTTAAGTATACTAGGATGTTTAAGCTTCATCTACGTAAATAATGGACAGTTATTATTGTTAGGACGGTTATTACAGGGAATTTGTTGTGGAATGACAGCAGGTAGTATACAAGCATATATTATAGATACCTCACCCGAAAATTCAAATATAGGCGTAATAATAGCAACAAACATGCCATTAATTGGATTTAGTATAGGAGCAATAAACTCAGGGGTAATAGTAGACTATAATCCATCACTAATCTCAACAGTATTTCTGCCAATAATACTAATTCTAATAATCTGTATAATCTTGATATCATTAGGAAAAGAAACAGTAACACCTAAAAAAGGAGTAATAAAATCAATAAAACCAGAAATCAGCATACCTCATAATATCAGAAAATACATACCAATTACCATAATAGCCACAATATCAACATATTCCATCACAGGATTCTATCAATCATTTAGTTCAATAATGTCATTAATGCAATTCGGAACAAATAGTAAACTAATAGCAGCAATAGTATATGCTAATATAATGGCTCCACAAATATTAGGAAGTAGTCTAATAAACCATTTTGGAAATAAAAAAGGTCAAAAATATGGTATAATTGGATTTACAGCATGTTTAGTAATAATAAACATATCTTTAATAATGTCATGGATAATACCATTTATCATATCAAGTATTCTAACAGCAATATTCTGTGGATTAACATTTACAGCTACAATGAATAACTTAGTAGAAAAAACTAGTCAAGAAGACATGGCAGGAGTATTATCAACATCATACCTAATAACAGATGGAGGAACGGCACTAGTAAACATGATGATAAGTATTATAATTACATATACAACATTAATAAATGTATCATTATTGTATCTGGTATTTGTAATTATATCATGTATATTAACACTTAAATTATCTAAAAATTTATCAACAAAAAAAGAAAATAGAGGAATATGAATGATTAATTCCTTTTAATTTCCCTTAATAGTATCTTCTGCTATTTGAACACCCATTTCATAAGCTTTCTTAAGATCACGGGGAAATTGTTTTTGTTGATGAATAGCTTTATCTTCTTCTTTAAATAGATAATTTTCATATTTGGAATAATCATCAAATTGATACGTATCATATACTTTTAAAGAGTAAACATCTTTTAAAAGAAGACCACTTAAACCAGATTCCAATGGTTCATAAATAGTTTCTTTATATAATTTATCGGATAATTTCTCATCAACATTCATAGTGTAAATTAATCCCATAGGAATACTCTTTTCTAATAATGGTCCTCCACCATAAACATATTTTGGAAATCTAAATCTTTCAAGAAAACTTTCTGTTTCACCATTAATATTACTAAAATAGATAGGAGTACCTATTATAATACCATCAGCATTCCATAATTTTTCAAGTAATGGTTTAAGGTCATCATTTATAGGACAAGTTCCATAAAAAGGACCATCTATTCGTTTACAAGCAAAACAAGACATACAACCTTTATAATCAAGAGAATATAAATCAATTATTTCAACATTAACCTCAGCATCTAAATCACAAGTTTTATCCAAAATACCAGCTACTGCTTCGTCTAATAGTTTTCCAGTGTTATTATTTTTACGAGGACTACCATTTATAACATAAAAATTCAAGTTATTCACTCCTTATTTAATATAATATTTAATATCTATCTTTTGATTAATTAATATATTAATATAAGGATTACATGTATATAAATAGTACAAATTTAATTATGGAAAATAATTATTTTAGATAAAGTAGCAGTAGCCTCTTGTAATGGTAGGAGTTCAGTGAGACTTGTTGCAAGGGTAAGTTATGAAATCTTTCAAAATCAGATATTTTTTATTTCCTTGTTTAGTAGATTATATTATATACCATCTAATTTATATATAGATATTAGTACATTTTTAATAAGATTTATAATGTTATTATTCTCAATTTATTTATTTTTAATTGTTTAAAAAGATAAAAATATAATTAATATGTAAACAAAAATTAAGAGGTATTCACATGTCAGAAAAGGTATCCGTAGCAGCATGTAGTGGTATGAGTCCTATGGGACTTGTTGCAAGGGTAAGTTGTGATGATCTTTCAAAATCAGATAATCATATTTCATCAATATGTATGTCAAGTGTATCAGCAAACCGTGATGGATACATAAATTATATTGATAAATACCCAATAATAGCAGTTAATGGCTGTAAAAATAATTGTGTTAATAGTATACTTAAACAAAAGAAGATAAGTGTTTCACGAACGGTAATTGTCAAAAAAGTACTTGACGAAGCAAATCTTAAAGCTAACGATACATCACGATTAGATATAGAAGGAGAAAAATGTGTTGATAAGGTAAAAGATGTTATTAATGAAGTTGTAATAAAAATGAGTAAAAAATAGAGAATAATATTCTAGAATTAGTCTAGATTATTCCTATTTTTTTTATTCTTCGTTTGTAACTACTACATTCTTTTTTAATGTGAATAGGATAGGACCCTTTGCATCCACATAATAATCTGATGGAAAATGTGCTGGTTCTGGATTTTCTTTTATGCTGATATGATTCATATTCATAGTTGCACCAATATCCTTTTTATGGAATACTTCATAGAATGCTTCATCTATAGCGCCAACTATCATTTCTATATCATTATCAGTTATTTCATCCTCATATTCATATGACCATTCGTCACCATTTTTATATTCAATGTCTTCTATTAAACCTAATTCATTATTAATTATACGGAAGTCAACAACTTTATCGTTATAACTACATTCGCATAGTTGAATAATTTCCTTAACATTATTTAATAGTTTTGCATCATTAATATTTCTTATTTCCATGATTACATCCCCACCAATTCTTACTTATTTTGATATTGCATCACTAGGACAAGCTATTATGCATAAACCACAGTCTACACATCCTGGAACTTTAGGTTTGGGTGTATTATCTACATCCTGAAGCATGTTTAATGCACATGCATCAAAACATGTTCCACAGTTATTTATCCCTTGACATTTGTTTTCATCTATTTTTACTGTCATATATGTCAAATCCTCTTTTTGATTATATTTTTGTTATAAAAACCTACGTTGTTTCTGATTATTTGTTAATCTGGTTAACTCTTTATAGAATTCGTGCATTACTATTTTATCATTGAATTCCAGATAGATTTTAGAAGCATTTACCTGTACTGTTAATATATTTCTAGTACTTGTAATTATTGTATTAATAAGATCTATAGACTTATAATAAATTAAAGTGTTACCTAACCACTCTGTTTCATCTAAGTTATATTTTATTATTTTAAGTGTACCTCTTTGTAATAGAAGCATGCATTTTAAATCTAATTCGTCTTTGTCTATTTTTTCATGAATTCTAGCATAATACACGTATTTTTTCTCTTCTAATTCTTTAATGTATTTATATTCATCCTTATTAATGTTTAATACTTTCATCCATGTTTCAATAGTGTCTTCTATATCTATTTCCCCCCTTTCTTTAGAAAATTATAGTTATTATTATATTTATTTTATTAATAATTTAATACTTGTATTTAATAACAATGTTAATAAAATTATATTAAAAAAAGATTAAAGGAATATTTATAAAATATTAGTTTAAATAGATAACAATAATAAATTAAGAAGGAAAATAACTGGATAAAAGGAGTATTATTATACTTTAATTTAGTTTTTCATAATTTTAAAAAAAAGTAGTAATGGAGGTTATACCTATTTAATTATATCTTTTTAGGCATTTTCTGTCATTATGGGTACTACTTGTTTTTTACGGGATACTACGCCTTCAAGAAGTACAGTGTTATCTTCTAGTTTTACGTTGTATGCTTTTTCTACAAGTTTTGCTTCTTTACCTAATGCTATTACTTGAGAGTTACTGTTTATTATGTCAGTGATTAGAAGCATGAATATATCTAAATCTTGTTCTTTGATGATTTTATTCATTCCTTTTTCTAATTGGTCTTTCATTTGCATTACATCATCAATACTTGCAGTGTTAACTTGGTTTACTATGGATTTAATGTCTTTAAAGTCTATTTGTTTTGCATCTAATTGTAGTATTTCATCAATTGTAAATCCTGATAGGTCTGTTCCAGCTTTTAACATGTCTAGTCCATATTCTTCATAGTCTATTTCTGCTATTTTTGATAGTTGTTCTACAGCTTCTTTGTCTTCTTCTGTGGTAGTTGGTGATTTTAGTAGTAGTGTGTCTGATATTATTGCTGATAGCATTAATGATGCTATTTCTTTTGTTATTTCTATATTGTTTTCCTGGTATAGCTTGTATAATATTGTTTCAGTACATCCTACTGGTTCTGTTCTAACATATAATGGATAGCTGGTGTTAAATGCGATTTTATGGTGGTCTATTATTTTCTGTATTTTCGCATTTTCTAGGTTATCCACTGATTCTTTTGGACTGTTATGGTCTACTAGTATAACATTTGCATTATCATCTATTTTTTCTAGTAGTTCTGGTGCTTCTAGGTCTAGGTAGTTTAGTACGTATTCTGTTTCCTTGTTTATATTTCCTAGTCTGTATGCTTTTGCTTCTGTATTTCCTAGTTGTTGTTCTAGGTTTGCCATTACTATACTTGATGTTATTGTATCGGTGTCTGGACTTTTATGTCCGAATACATATGTTTTTTCCATATTTTTTAATCTCCATTAATAGATAATGATTTCTCATTTATTATTTATATATTTCTTTTTTATTTTATTAGTCTTTTATCTTAATTTTAGTTAAGTATTTATGTTAGTTGGGTTAAATTATAATAAAAGTGGGTAAAGGACATATGCAAAGAAAATTATGGAGGTTTTTTAGTTATGAATAATGATACTAAGTTATTATTAGTGTTATTAGTTGTGGCTTTTGGTATAATTCTAATATTATTTGGATCTTATTATTTAGATAATAACTCAGCTAATAATACAACTGTAGCTAATAATACAACGGATGATAATGTTACTATTGTTGGAAGTAGACAGATAGATAATAGTAGTAATACTTATGAAGTATTGTATTCTAATGGTTATGTTCGTAGATTTACTGATAACCAATTAGTAATGAGTTATTGGCAGGATAATTATACACGTAATGATAGTTTTTCATTATATGTGAGTGATCAAAACACACTTAATAATTCAAATGGATAGAATACTTATACTTTTTACCACCATAATTAATTTTTTACTATTTTTTTTAGAGGTAAATCTAAATAATTACTTGTTACAGATGATTAACTATGACAGATTATAGTATAGAATCATTAGGAATTACAGGAGAAATTAGATTTATAGATAATTATCTTGAATATTTTATTGGATACTTGAATAAGCATCAGATTGGATTATATAAAAATGAGTATGAAATAATACAGGATTCAATGAAATTCTTTGAAGATTTACTGAATAATAGTAGTGATAATTTATCACAGAATGATTTAGAAGATATTCCTAAAACATTAAATATTATGTGGACAGCATTAACTAATCTAACTGAACTATACACATTAAATAATATACATGTTGCAATGGAGAAACCATCATCTATCATTGAATCAAAAGTAAATCCTTTAATAGAAAAAGATAATTAATTTAAAATAGTTTTTAGAAAAGTGGTGGGTAGTAATTGTATATGAAATAATTCATATACCTTTTTTTATCTTATTTTGATTGAGTATAATTATGTTCTAGACGACTAATATAGAATCTTGAATATAGGAATGATATTATACCACCTAAAAGACCACCTGATACTACTCCAAGGTAGACTCCTTGTTCTCCCATTCCAAGCAATATACCCAGTATATAGGCAACAACTACTTCTAATAATAATGCTCTTATGAATGTTAATGTTAATGAGGTGAATCCTTTTCCTACTCCCTGGAATAACATTGCTCCTAACATACCAAGACATACTCCATATATGAATATTATCATTAAACGTATTAGACTTGCTATTCTTGGTGCAAGGGATGCTGTTGAACCATAAGCAAATATTATACTTATTTGTGGTGCAAATATATAGAATATCACTGCCATAATTGTAGAGATTAATAATCCTAATTTTAAAGTGTAATAGAATGAATCATTTAATCTCTTGAAGTCATGTGCTCCATAGGATACTCCAATTACTGTTAGTAATGCTGTACCAAATCCTACTAATGGTATCATTGATAATTGTATTAAACGCATTCCTGCTGTATATGTAGCTACTGCAACGTTTCCTGATACTATTACAAGGAAGTAATTTATACATATACCTAATACACTGAATATTAAATTTTCTGCTGTAGATGGTATTGCTACAGTTAATATGTTTTTATATATGTATCCGCTAGTATGATAGTTACTAAGGGTTAAATCGATGAAGGTATCTTTCTTTACATGCATCCAGTATAATAATACCGCACAGCTAACTGTTGCTGATATAACTGTTGCCCAAGCTGCTCCTGCTATTCCCATACCTAGTATGTATATGAAAATCGGGTCTAATACTATATTTAGTATTGCTGTTATAGCCATAACATACATAGCACGTGTTACATCACCCTCTGACCTTAGGATTGCTGCTCCAACGTTACTGTAAATAAATACTATCATAAACATAAATACTATGTTTCCATAATCTAGTGCTAATTGTGTTGAAGATCCAGCACCCATAATCTCTAGTAATGTTGGTAGTATTATATACATCACTACTGATCCTAGTATACTAATTATTAATGTCAGTACTAGACTATGTAATGCCGCGTTATTTACTCCATCTTTGTCTTTAGCTCCAATATATCTTGCTATAAGACTGTTTGCTCCTGCTCCTACTCCATTACCTAATCCTACTAGTATCATGAATAAAGGGGTGATAAATCCTATTGCTGCTAATGCATCTGATCCTAAACCTGCTACCCATATACTGTCTGCTAAGTTATATGCCATTACTAGAAACATACTGACCATCATTGGCCATGCTAATTTTTTTATTGCTTGTTTATAGTCTCCAGTTATTAGTTCTATATTACTATTGTTTCCTCTATCCTTTGAGTTCATATTCTCCTCCTTTTTATTTTCCTTCATCATATTCTTTTGATATTTCTATAATTTTTAGTAGATAATCTATCAGTTCTTCTCTTGAGATTGGGGAATGTTCCATGATAGCTTCTTCTCGTTCGCGTTCTTCTTTTTTTAGAAGGTTTGCTAATTCATTGCCTTTTTTGGTTATTCTTATTTTGTTTTGCCTGCGGTTTTCATCGTCCTCGATGCGTTCTATGTATTGGTGGTCTTCAAGTTTTCGTATATATCTTGTAAGTAATCCCCCATCCATATTTAGTATTTCTGAAATTTCTTTTTGGTAGACGTATTCCTTGTTTTTTAGTATTAAAAGTATCATAGCTTGTTTTATGTGTATTCCTGTGTTTTCTAATAGTTTATTGTATGCATTGTTTTGTAATTTGATGTATATGCTGAATAAGAATGTCATTGATAGATTTTCTTTTTTGAATGAATATTCCATTGTCAACCCCCTTTCATTGTCAATTATTATTTATTGTAATTTTTGATATATATAATTATTGATAAAGTCAAGAGTTTACAGAGTAATAAAAACAAAGTTTATATATATAACCTTTGATAAAGTCAATAATATACTTAGTATACAGAGTTTATAAATACTAATAAAAATAAAATAAATTACAATTAAGATATTTAAATATTTATGATTATTAATATGTAAAATAAGGAGTTAAAAAAATGAGTAAAGACGTAATACTAGGATTTGGAGCAATGAGATTACCTCTCACAGACAAAAATAATGATTCAAAAGTTAATGATGAAGAATTCTCAAAAATGATAGACTACTACATGAATCAAGGCTACAACTACTTTGACACATCATACGCATACCACCAAGAAAAATCTGAAGAACACCTAAGAACACAACTAGTAGAAAGATACCCAAGAGAATCATTTAAAATAGCAGATAAAATGCCAACATGGCTACTTACAGGACCAGAAGACAATGAAAGACTAGTAAACGTAATGCTAGAAAGATTAGGAATAACATACTTTGACGTGTTTTTAATACACAACATAAACAGTGCTTTTCTACCACTAGCAGAAAAAGCAGAAACATTCCAATACATAGCAAAAATGAAAGAAGAAGGAACAGCAAAAAAAGTAGGAATAAGCTACCATGATAAATCAGACTTACTAGAACAAATACTAGAAAAATATGGAGACATACTCGACGTTGTACAACTACAACTAAACTACCTAGACTGGGAAAGTAACCTTACAGAAGCACGTAAAAACTATGAACTATGCGAAAAATATGGATTAGATGTAATAGTAATGGAACCAGTAAAAGGTGGAACACTAGCTAAATTACCTGACAATATAGAACAAGAATTCAAAGAATACAACAATGAATACACATTACCACAATGGGCACTAAGATTTGCAGGAACACCAAAAAATGTTAAAATCGTATTAAGTGGAATGAATAACTTCCAACAAACAAAAGATAACTGTGAAGTATTCAAAGACTTCAAACCAATCAATGATGAAGAACATGAATTCCTACAAAAAATTGCTGATGAGATAAATAAATTAATACCAATACCATGTAGTTACTGTGGATACTGTAAAAAACAATGTCCCAAAGAAATACCAATACCAGACTACTTTGAATTATATAATAACCAATCACTATATAAATTAGAATCAATATCAGCAATATACGGTACAACATCAGCAGTAAATACACCCGCATCAGGATGTATTGAATGCGGAAACTGTTTAGATATTTGTCCACAAAAAATTAACATACCAGAAGAACTTAAAAAAGTAGCAAAAGAATTCGGACAATAAAAGAAATCATTTCATAGTAGATATAAAAATAATAATTATCTACTTATATCTCCACCCTTTTATAACAAAACTATTTCTAAACATTATTTAATTTATATAAAGAGTAAATTTACTAAATACTATGAAAAATAAAATAAATACTATCTACCAAAACAAGGGAATCATACAATGAAATGGAAAACATACTTTGACGAAGAAAGAATAAAAAGAGGATACCAATACTACCAGGAAGGAAAAGTATACAATACAATAATAACACCTAACACTATAACCACAAAAGTAGAAGGATCACACTCCCATACATATGAAGTAAAAATAACATTAAATAAGGATAAACAGATAGAATCAATGTACTGTACATGCCCATATGCTTATTCTATGGATTACTGTAAACACATGGTAGCAACACTATATAAGTATGAAGAAATAACAAAAAATAAAGATTCAAACATCACAAATAATATAAAAAATCCTCAACAACAATTTAAACAATTATTAGATAATACAAGTGAAATAGAATTAAAAGAATACATATACCAACGATATAAGGATGATGAAGATTTCATAAAAGATTATAATCTACAATTTAAGCCAGATACAACACGAGAAGACTACTATGAAGCACTGAATTTATTAAACAATATCTTTAGTACAGATACAAGAAAATTATATAATGAAAATGCTTATTATGAGGAGTTACCATTAAACAAGTATCTCTATGATTTCTTAAATAATAATGTAAAAATTTTCTATGATAAATGTGAATTTGATTATCTTCAAAGATTAATTTATATAATCTATGAGAATATATCATTAAAAGATGAAATAACTCAATATATTGACGTGGATAATATATTAGACATGACTGACTACTACCTAGAAAAGGTCATAGAATCTGATAATGAAACTAAAGATGATGTATTTAATTATATACTTAATAATATACAATATGAATACAATAAGTATACATCAATACATTTAGCTCAAGTATGTATTAAGATGTATGATAAGAAAAGTTATCTTCAGAAATTAAGTGATATTATTTCCTTAAAAATAAAACAGTACGATGATAATATTCCTGTGGAATTATTAGCTCAACAATATGAAATATTAAAGAAAATAGGTACTCCAATTGTTAATATTGAGAAATACTTGGAAAAATTTAGGAATTATAATCTTATTAGACAATATTATATTGATTATGAAATTAATGAGAATAATTATTATAAAGCTATAGAATTATTATGTGAAAAAAGACAATTAGGCAGTGAATTATCATTAGATGAGAATAAAAAACTATTACAATTATATGATAAAACAGAAGATAATGTTAACTATAAAAAAGAGCTTAAAAATATTTTAAATAAGTACACTATTAATGATATAGCTTATGTTAATAGATTAAAAGAGACATGTACTCCTGATGAATGGAAGAAAGAATATTCTACTCTTGTAAATAGTTATCAGCGTAGTCATAATTATGATTTTCTTAATGTGATTTATGTTAATGAGGAGAATTATGATGCATTATATGAAAATCTTATTAATCATTTCTCGTTAGATTCTTTTGAGGAATATAAGAAGTATCTTGAAGATAGATACGGTATGGATATATTAATGCTGTATAAAAACAGAATATTAGAAGAGGCCAAGGTTGCTAAACATAGAGGTGCATATAATTTAATAATCAGGTATATTAAGGCTATGCTTTCTTATAAGAATAGTAAGGATATTGTCACTGAATTAATTAATATATTAAAAAATAAGTATAAGAATAAGAATCTCTTAATCACTGAGTTAAGAGATATAGAACAGGAATATCAACTAGATTAGTTTATTTTTTCTTTTTTAAAATTAATAAAAAGGAAATTTAACTCATGACATAATCTGTGAATTGTTTCCAGGGTTCTCTCTTCATGCTTTCCTGTAGATTAGTTTTATGATGGTCAAACACTTTTTGTCCTGTTTCTGTTATTTTATAAATTTTTATATTTTTCTTTTCATGTGTTCCATCATATTTTTTTATTAATCCATCATGTTCCATGTCTTTGAGTATAGGGTATATTTTATTTGATCTGCTTTTATTTATTAATCCATCCTCAATTTGTGGCTGGAAGAATGTATCTATTTCTTTCATTAATCCGTAACCATGTAAATCCTTGTTTTTTAATGTCCATAATATTAGTATTCTGAATAATCCATTGCTTAAATCTCTTAGGAATATTTTTCTTTGTTTATTTACTATATTCTGGTAGTTGTCTCCTTTTATCTCATTATCCATAATAAAAACCCTCTATATTAATAATTATATATATTTTTATATATATATTCCTTTTTATATATTCCATTTTTAAAAATATAAACAATTTAAGGTATAGTATCAAATATCAAAAATAAAAGTTATAATACACAGAAAAATAAAAAAAAGATAGTCAAAGGAGGTTAATAACTAATCAATCGTTTAATAATCGAAAAATATTAAAATCGAGATTTAATAAATATTAATCTAATTTACCGTATTCTTTAATGATTGAGTCTAAACTAATATTATTATCAAGTGCAGATAATAATCTTTTACCAGGATTTGTTCTATTTTTTATATTCTCATAAATCGGTTTAAGAAATACCTCTTCACCATAGCCTCTTTCTTTAAGACCCTCACGTGATAAGTCAACAATCTTTTTACATAAATCATATAATTCATCCTCAGATATGAATTTAGGAAGGTCTTTTTTAATAAATAATTTTCTTAACTCACTTGATGAATACCCATGATTATAAAGATCAGAATTATCAAATAATTCATTTAATTCATTAACTTTATGTTTTAATCCAATTTGAAATGCAGGAGAAGATATAGTATCCTTTATTGGCTGAGTACATACACTTCTATATTCTATAGTTCCACGGAAAGTGAGGTCTATGAACTTAAATGATCTTACATAGTCAATATCATCTAATGATGGAGTAAATTCAATCGTTTTATACTCTCCATTATCATAATAGTCTCCAGTTATTTTATCTTTACTAAAATAATTATATAAATTCATTGAAGTAAAGTTAATATAATGGCCATCTCTAACTACACAATAAATATTTAATGTGGACAGGTAATTTATTAAACTATTAATATCCTTTAATTTAAAGTCATACATTCCAATATTATGTGGATTTATTCCATGAGTACTATATTCCCAGAATATATCCCGATAACAGAGATAATCCGTATTTTCACCTAGAAATACGGAATTTGAAAATAGAATTGCTTTAATTGGTTCTAATTTTGTAGATATATTGATGGTATTAATTAATTCATCATATGGAACATCTAATTGTATTTGTGAAGCACTTGAGAATAATCCGTATTCTGGGTAGTGATGGAAGTACATTGGGTTTTTATATTGGGGATATGTTTTTAAATGATGGTAGAGCATTAAATATCTTTCATTAGGAATAGGTTCTTTAACATTGTATTTCCAATATGGATTGATACCCATTCCGACTAGTGTATGGTTGTTTTTTTCTAGTTCTTTCTTGATGAATTTGTAATATTTTCTGAAACGTTTATTAATAGTAAATAGGTCTTTTTCTTTTCCCATTGCAAATTCTATATTATTATAAGAGCAGTCAAAGCAGATTATATCATTGTTTGATTTGTTTTTTAAGGCATTGATGTTTCCTTCATAATCTGTTTCTTCTATGTCGAAATTGTTGAATTTATCTTTAAATATATTGGTTACTTTGTGAACAACATTAAAGTTCACGGGTTCTTTGTTTAAGTTAATGATTGGTATTTCTATTTCTATTCCTATGTATTCTTCCTTATTGTTTTTGGTAGGCTTTATATATTTTTGGTAAATTCTATTTTTTATATCTTCTTCTGTAATGTTAACCATTAATATCCTCTTTATATTTTTTATGTGGTGTGCTATAAAATTATTATAACTATTGTTATATTTTTAATGTTATATAAAATTAGTTATCATATATAAATAAAATAATAAAAAAATAAAATAAAAAAAGTAAGATGATTTATAAACGCTGTTTTTTAGTAAATCCATAAATCAGGGAACCAGCAACAATAATAATCAATAACACAATTTCACCTAAATTCAAATCATCATTTTTTTGATTATTATTAATAGGACTAATTTCACTAACAATACCCGTAGCCTCTGCTGTTGAAGAAACACTATTATCAGAGTCAACAAGTAGATTACTATTACTACTATCAGAGGAAGATGCATCTTCATGGGAATTAGAATTACCACTATCGCCTACAGCAGATGAACTAGATGCACTATTATCTGAATTATTAGTTTTAACCAGGTTAGAGCTATTAGTTATAACATTTGTATGAGTCATATTAATCTGTTGATTATTATTAGTGTTAGTATGGTTAGAATTAACAGGTACTGTAGGAGTTGTTGGTGTAGTTGGAGTTGTTGGCACTGTCTGATTTATTGGAGTGGTTGGAGTTGTTGGCACTGTCTGATTTATTGGAGTGGTTGGAGTTGTTGGTGTTGTCTGGTTTGTTGGTGTGGTTGGAGTTATTGGTACTGTCTGGTTTGTTGGTGTGGTTGGAGTTGTTGGTGTTGTCTGATTTGTTGGTGTGGTTGGAGTTATTGGTACTGTTTGATTAGTTGTAGTGGAACTATTTGTAGCTGTAGAGTTAGTACTTGTCTGATTTTCCTGTATTGTAGTGTTAGATTCGGTAGTATTTGGTGTTGGTGTATTAACTGGTATATTATTAAATACTTGGTTATTTTCTGCTGATATTGATGAATCAGTATAATGATTTATAGTATTATCATGAATAGTTGAGCCACTTGTATTATGTATTGTTACTATTGATACACTATTATCTATACTGTCTATATTATTATAGGATACAGTTGAACCTTCTTCAATATCTAAGGTTACACCAGGTCCTCTTTCTGTTACTATTGTATTACCCGTTATAGTGGTGTTAGTTCCATAGTATGCATATACACCAGTTGTTCTAGGTCTTAAGTAATCGGGTGAAGGAACTGTATTATTAGTATATCCTCTGCAATGAATATTATTGTTTATTATTGTAGTATTTGCACCAATAACACCAACACCCATCGTGTATATTCCATCAAGATTTATGTCATTATCTTCAATAAGTGTGTTATTTCCACCGAATTGTTCAATTCCATACATTTGAGCTGCTGAGCCAGTTATCCTGTTTCCTCGTAGTATATTGTTTGATGTTTCAGAATTTTCTATATTATACTTATATCCATGGTAATCGCTTTCTATTATAATAATACCATATGCTGAGTCTACTCTTGATGTATCATTATTGGTTCCATTTTCACATACTACATTAATTGTATTGTTTTCAACTGTACAATTTGATGCTTTTCCATCTACTGAAATCCCGTTAGCGTATCTTACTGAAATTACATTTATTGTATTATATGTTATCGTGTTATTATGGTAGTAAACCATTATTCCATAGAGGAATAGCTTTCCTCTGACATCAATGTTATTTCTTGTTACGAGGTTATTATTACCGAAGACATCTATTGCTTCTACTGTACCATAATCAGCATCTATTAATTTTCCTTGTTTTAGTTTAATAGTATTGTAGCTTATTGTATTGTTATCACCATATGCTATGATTACATTAGCCTTTCTTGATCCACCATATACTGTCCAGTCTATATTTAATCCGGGGTATGTAGCATTAAAGTAGTTATTAGTTATTGTATTATTGTTTCCGTTTATGTTTATTTCTCTGTAGTAATCAGTTGCTCGTTGTGTTTTATAATCTAGGAATGTGCAGTTTTCTATGATGTTGTTATTATTGTTTATGTTGATTACACTGGAGTATTGGCTAGAATCATCACTTTTAAATGATACATTATATATGTGTATTGAACCATCTATTACATCTATCATTGAATTTGATAATGTTACATTATTATTTGCTGTTAGTGTGATATTTTCATTGAATATTGTTAAGTATATATCATTTACTGATTCATTTATAACTATATTTGTATTTGCTTCGAATTCGTAATCATTGTATTCTTCTTTGTTGTTATTATTTATGTAGATTGTATTATTGGTTGTATTGCTTGTTTTTAGATATTTTTTATGGTTTGTTACTTCTTTTGTAGGAATATTTGTTGTTTTATTATCTTTTATGGTTATTTCTTCTTTGTTATTGTTTATTGGATCTTTTTGTTGTGGTGTTATTTTATCTGTTATTGTGTTGTGATTGTAATTGTTTTTTATTGTCGTGTTTGTGGTGTTTTGATCTGTTGCTGATACTACTGATAGTGTTAGTATTATTGTGATTAATATTATTAGGGTGATATATGTTTTATGTTGTTTTCTGAATTTATTCACCTCCCATAACTTTTTTTTTTAATATATTATAAAACTATTTAAATATTTTTTATAATAATTTTATTTTTTATTATTAGTTTATATTTATCATAATCATATTATTAAAATTTAGGCGTATTTTTTCCTTTTTTCAGGCTATTTGAACTATTTTATTATAGATTACTTGATAAATTAGTTCATTAAAAAGGAAATTAGGATTATTTCAAATATTCTTTAAAAAAATAAAATATTAGTTTCCCTAGATTAGGTAGGATTATTTGCCAGTTTATTTGCAAAAATAGCTATATTAGTGGATTAGTATTGTTATTAATATTCCTTAATATAAATAGGAAGAACGTAATTATTTATTCATCAGCTGTTTTTCATGAATCAATTTTCGTATTAGTTACTGCTTTAATACTCTTCATAACTAGAATTAGACTATCAGAAAATTAATAAGTATTGTTTTTTTTTATTAGATATTCTTTTTTATACTATTTAGTACATACATATATTAATATAAGATAGTAGATGATTTTTCATGTTTAAAAGTAAAATTGATGTTTGTTCCAGGGATACTGATGGTTTAGGCCATGTGAATAATACGTCTTTACCTATATGGTTTGAAACGGCTCGTAATCCTCTTTATAAAATTTTTAATCCAGATATGAGGCTGCGTCCTGATTCTTGGAATATTATAATGGTTCATCTCAGTGTAGATTATCTTGATCAGATTTATTATGGCTATGAAGTGGAAATTAGAACGTATGTTTCTAAGATTGGTAATTCATCTTTCACTGTTTATCAGGAAGCTTGGCAGAATGGTGTGAAGAAGGCTACTGGTGAAGTTGTTCTTGTTTATTTTGATTTTAATAATCAGAAGTCCATGAGGATTCCTGATGATATTCGAAAGGATTTGAGTGAGCATTTATTATAATTTTTTCATCTTAATTTTTAGGCATGCCAAAACCTTTATATAGTATAGTGTCTAATATAATATTGACTAAGAGTTAGGTTTACCTAAATTCTTAGTTGGATATAAAAAAATAAGATTTTTTCAGACAAAAAGAAAAAATCACCACTCCTTATTATATAAAAAACATAACATATTCAAAAAAAAGGAAAATATAAACCGAAAAATCATCCTACCAAATACCAAACAAAATTATCTTTTCCTTTTTTACCCAAAATCTAATTTTAAATATAAACTAGAAAATCACTATTTTTATTATAAATAAATTTATATTAACTATTCTCTATATAATAACGTATAATCATATAATAAAGTGGTTACTATGATGAAAATACATGTATTACAAACAGGAAAAGTTAATATATCTGAATCACTAGCATTTCGTGATGAAAAAGTAAATCCTTCACTACCAAAACTAACAATACTAAGCAATTACGGTAGAAAAAATCGTAAATAGTTCCCTGTATCAGCATACCTAATAGGATATGATGACCAACTAATATTATATGATACAGGATGGCATAGAGATATATCACCAAATGGTAAATATAACAGGTTATCACAAATTAAACACCAAACACTAAAAGACTATCTAACAAACCAGGGATTAGTACCACCAGGTCAAGCAATCAATGAACAATTAGCGGATATGAATATAAAACCGGAAGACCTAGATTATGTATTATTAAGTCACTTAGACGTTGTCCATGTTTCAGGCTTAAAACATGTACAAGATGCTAAAAACATACTAGTAAGTAGGGATGAACTAGAATTTGCTAATAATAACAAGATTAGATATGTAAGTAACATGTGGAAGGGAGTAAATATGAAAACTTTTCAATTCAAAGAAAAACCACATGATACTAATGATGAAATCTATGGAAATGGTCCAGCAGGTAAAGTATATGACCTATTTGATGATAAAAAATTCCAATTAATTAATATACCTGGACATACACCAGGACTAGCAGCACTAAAAATAACAAACACAGACACTGGTAAATATGTATTATTATTCTCTGATGGAGGATATGCAGAAAAATCATGGTACGACATGATACTACCGGGAATAGCAGAGAACCTGAATCAGGCAATAGACTCACTAAAATGGATAGACAACAAAGTCTAAATGATAACTGTATAGAAAGCTTAGCTAATCATGATCCAGACATAGAACCACATACTATAACTTTATAATCCTTCTATTTTTCATATACTCCCTTTTTTTTTATATAATTTTTATTTTATCGTAAATTTAATAATCAAATTAAATCATATATAAGAATATGAAAACATTATATATATTTGATTTTGATGGAACACTAGTAGATTCCTTATATGATTCAATACATTGTGTGAACCAGGCACTAGAACAGGAAGGAAAGCCAGTATATCGTGGAAATCTTGAAACAATAATATACAAGGATTTCAGAAAATTCTTAGTAGATAATGATGCTGGTAAAAACTCTAAAGTATATCACTTATACAATGACATATACCGTAAATATGATAAACCAAACACAAAGCCATACGAGGGAATAATAGATGTATTAAAAACTCTTTCTAAACAAGGTGCAACACTAGCAGTATGCTCTAACAAGGAAAATAATTATCTAGTAGAATATACTAAAAAACTTTTTCCTAACATAGATTTTAAATATATATCAGGACATAGGGAGGGTATACGAGATAAGCCTAATCCTGACAGACTCTTAGAAATAATAGAAAAAGAGGGTACACCACTAGATGAAGTGATATATTATGGAGATAAAGATGTGGATATAGAAGCAGCTAAACAAGCAGGAATAGACATGATACTAGTAAGTTATGGACAGGGAAATGAGGAAGACTATAATAATGATTATCCACTAAAAATAATGGATTCACCAAGAGATTTACTAGACTTTTAATAATAAACTTATGGGAGTAATAACGTTGACAAAGAAATTATTCATATTTGATTTTGATGGAACACTTGTAAACACCTTCTATGATTCAGTGATTGCATATAATAAAGCATTAGAACAACATGGAAGAGAAGTATATCATTATGATAAGCTTGAAGACCTAGAATTTGATGATTTCATAGAAAATATGACTCGTGACGAGGAAATACTAGAAACATATGGCGAAATATATACTAATAGTAACATGGAATACACAAAACCATACCCTGGAATAATGGAAGTACTAGAAACACTAGATAATAACCCCGAGGTAGAATTAGCAATCTGCTCAAACAGGATACAAAACCTCCTAGATATGCTCACAGAACGATTATTCTCAAACATCAACTTCAAACATGTAATAGGATACAATGAGGGAGGCTACTTCAAGCCAAACCCTGAAATGATGAATCAAATACTAGACCATGAAAACTATTCCCCTGATGAAATTATATATATAGGCGACAGAGGTACTGATATTAAAACAGCAAAAAACTCAAATCTAGACCTAATTCTTGTAACATGGGGACAAGGAAATAGTGAAGCATACAATGATTCATATCCGTTAAAAGTTATAGATAACCCCAAACAATTATTAAACTTATAAAAATATGCGAGATAAAATACAATGATGATGAAATGTGATATATGTGGATGTGAATTTGACCATACAAAAGCAGGACACTGTGACTGTGGATTTGACTGTTGTGGCCTAATGCTAAAATGTCCACGGTGTGGAATACACATAGACCTTCCACCAGAACTAAAAAAAGAAAAACAAGAAGAACATGATAAAAAATCAATATTCACGAGACTAGAAAAAGAATTAGAAGACAAATTATGAATAAAATAAAATTCATATTAAATAGAAAAAAGAATAATTAACATATATATGGAGTATGTAAAAAGAGAATTGAGGGCTCTCTTGATAATATAAATAAAAGAATAAATAAGATTTAAGTAAAGTATTTGATGAATATGATGTGTCTTATTGTATTATCAATGTTTAATAGGAGAGATATAATGTCTATGGTAAGTATTATTCGTCCTGATCATCCTGAAAGTCCTGACGATATAGGAATAGTAAGAGAAGAAATTCAAGAGAAAAGAACAGATCCAGAAGCAATGATATTAAGAGAATTTATAAAATTATGTATGGATAATTTTAAAGATATGGATAAGTTAAACGAATTAGTTAATGAGTATTCTGAAAAATTAAGTATAACTCCAAAGAGTTAATACATAAACGGGCAATATTTGAAGGACTTATTGAAGATGATGAGCGTGAGTTGCGTGAAGAAAAATATGGAAAACATTAATAGGCGAAGAATACAATGAATTAATAAAGGAATACCTTGACAGACTATGCAGTGACACCATACATACTCATAACTAAAACAAAAGAATAAGATATAGAAGAATACAAAGAAGAAGTTTTTTTATAATACTATTAATTCGAAGATAAAATACAATAATTAATCCCAAATACTTAAAGATATATCACTGTTTTATAAATTTAATGATTGCTAAAACAAATCAAATCACATTAATAATAATCCAAGAACAATAATTGAAGTGAATATAGACACATGCTAACTGATGTAATCTACATAAAATGCTGTGTACTCGCAAGCTAATTTAAGGATAAATAAGATAGGTCCTAATCTCTTTTAAGATCTAGACCTTGAATAATAACCAATCCCTGTTTTCTAAAAACAGGATCACACTCAGATACATTAACTAAGAAAATAATATCACCTGTAACATTTAAGTTTTCATCTAAGTTAACTGTATGAACTTTACGTCCATCAACTATTTTTTCATTTATATCTAAGTATACTGGTTTATCAATAAGAGCTGGTACATCATCAACATCCCTTGGAGACATAATAATATTATATGAGACATTATCCTCAGCACTGTAATCAGAGACAAGGTACTCATAGATTAATATAGCTTCTAATGGATTATCACTTAATGAATTCCACCAATGATATATATCATCTGGTAAGATAAGCTCGTTATCAGATAAAACACCATCATATCGTAACTCTAATTCTCCATATTTATCAGTTATAATCATAAAATATCCATCCAGGACCATGTAAATTTTTTTATCTATAAACTATTTTATCTATCTTATAATTAATATGAATATCCATTATGATAAAAGATTTATCTAATATATAACAAATAGTTATAACAAAAAAGAAGTAGGAATAGTTAACTATGAAAACACATATAATATATTGTCATCCAAGTAATAAAAGCCTCACATACCAGATAAAAGAAAAATATATTCAAGCACTAACAGATGTAGGAAAAGAATACACAATATCTGATTTATATGCAAAGAATTTTAACTCAGATATGACTGAGGAAGAATATCTCAGAGAATCAAATTACACACTAGATACACCATCAAGTGACGTGTTAGAAGAACAAAAACTACTGGATGAAGCTGATAATCTAACATTCATCTTCCCAGTATTCTGGCTAGACTGCCCATCAAAACTCGTGGGATGGTTTACAAGAGTATTCACATATGGCTACAGATATTACTCAACAGAGGGCAAAGAACAAATGAAAACATATGATAATATAAGATTTATCATAACCATGGGCAGCGGATACAAAGATTTAGAAGCTGATGGAAAAATAAGTGCAATAAAAACAATCTTCGACGTCGATAGAATAAAAGATAAAGCAAGAAATACACAATTCTACATCTACACTAGTACAAGTCATGATAAAATAACTGATGAAAGAAAAAGAAAAATATTAGATGATGTATATAAAATAGGTATTAATTCAAACTAGAATAATATACATTTTATCTATATTATACAAAAATTAGGGTAATTGTATATAATAATATGCTGTTTAACAATGGATGATTCTTTTAAATTAGATTAAGAAATAATTTTATATTAATTATCTTGGATAAAAATTAAAACTAAAAAAAAAGAATGTTAGAGAAAAGAAGATATTCTAGTAAGGATCTTCTATAGCATTAACAGGACAATTTTCGTAACATGTACCACAATCAAGACAATGATTAGGCATTATATGATATGGACTTCCTTCTTCTATAGCATTTTGAGGACAGGTAGCTTTACATACATCACATTCTATACAATTATCAGTTATCACATATTTTTTATTGAAATATGTTGATTCTTCAGTGTTTATCTTGAATGTTTTCCGATATATTGGTTTTTGGGTTAAATCAAAGAATTCCATTTCTCCACATTCTACCTTAAATGGTTCTAAGATGTATCGTGCATCACCTGGATAAACATTATTCATATACTTATTTTTTTCAAACATTTTATCTATCCATTTGTGTTGATCTTCTAATTGTTTTACTTCACCTATTATACGTACTGTTTTATTATCTTTTAATCCTACTAATGCAATGTGATTGTTTTCTTGTAATTGTTTATAGAATCTTTTTCCTCTTGCAGTTAGGAAGTATACTGTTTCTCCATCTTCTAACATTACATCTATTACCCTACTTTGCGGATTTCCATCCTTATCTACTGTAGCTATAGTTGTATCTATTAATTCTCTTAAAAATTTTAAGCAATCCTGTTTACTATCCATAAAATTTACTCCTTATTATTGATTACTACTATTTTCCCTAATTTTTTATTATTCTCTGTTACACTATGTGCTTTTCCAATTTCTTCTAATGAATATTTATCTGCAATGATTGGTCTTATATCATTCTTGTAAATATATCTAAATATTTCATTCATCTTTTCCTGTGTTGGGTAATTACTATAGAATGATGTAAGATATTTATCATTTGGTATATCAATAATAGGATCGAATTTTTCTATTGTTTCTTGTCCACCAAGTATACCTGTAATGCATAAAGTTCCATGTTTTTGCAGAGCTTTGAATGATTCCTTCATAGTTAAAGGACCAAGCAGTTCAAGTACCTTACTAACACCCTCAGGAGCTAATGATAATATATTAGTTATTAGATTATCATCATCTATGAGAGCATAGCTTGCTCCATACATACTAAGATATTTAAGCCTGTCACGGCTACGAGTAGTAGCTATTACTGTAGCACCACACCTGGAGGCTAATTGTATTGCAGCTATACCAACAGTACTACTTCCACCACGGATGAGTATAACATCCCTACTGTTTAATTCTAATGAATCAAATAAGGAACAATAGGCTGTGAAGAATGTTTCTGGAAGTGCACTGATTTCCTCTACACTATACTTCTCTGCCAGTTTTTCATCTATTTTAAAAACGTTAGATTCTGGTAGAAGGGCGTACTCTGCATAGCTTCCATCAAAGCTTCTGCCCATACCTCCCATTAATGCTACAACATGGTCTCCTATATCCAGACAACAATCTGATTTATCAACAACAACACCATAACATTCAATACCGGGTATAACGGGCAAGTTAATATAATCCTCATCTGCCTCATATTCCCTGAGTATTAACTCTGAACGATTAAGACCAAAACCTAATACTTCTACTAATACCCAGCCATTCTTTACTTCTGGCTTAGCTATCTCTGACACGTGTAATTGACTAGCTTCACATGTCTCGGTTAGTAATACTGCTTTCATGAAATCACCTATATTTTCTTCCAACACTGAGGGTCACTACTATACATAGAACCCGTATAACCATAGCTTACAGCAGGACAGCCCCTACAGAATCTTAGTAATTCACATTTACTGCATTTCTCGAAATTCTCGTATTGTCTGTATTCATCCATCTTTCTACTGGTAAATAGTGATACAATATTTTCCTCAAAGGCATTACCAATTAGACTGTTCATACGTCTACAAGCATATACATTACCATTTGGCAGTATTGTTACATGAGAATTACCACAGTTACATCCATCATAGATTACATCATCATCTAAATCACTAGGGATTTCAAATAATCCTTTTTCATACAGGAATAATGTCCATAGATGATCTTTTAAATCAAAATTAGTACTGGAATCCTTGTATTGTTCATATTTATCCCAGCATTTCTCTAAAAACTGATGATATTCCTCTGGCGTCATATGACTGTCCTCATCAAATCCTTCAGGACAATATCTTGCAAAACTATAAGTATCAACACCATGCTCTACCACTACATCAATTAATTCTGGTATTTCATCCATATTAACTTTAGAGACTGTTGTCATGATATTAACATTCATACCAGCATCTTTTAGTACTTTAATCTTATCTAGTGTTGTATCATATGAACCAGGCATTCTGAAGTAATCATGTGTTTTTCTTAAACCATCTAGTGATAATTGGTATGCAAGGCATCCTGCATCCTTTAATTTTTCACATACTTCACTTGTTAGATGGAAGGGATTGCCCATAATACCAAATTTAATGTTATTTTCCTTAAATAAGTTTATTAACTTCCAGAAATCTGGATGAAGTAGTGGATCTCCACCTGTGACATAAAAGAATGGTTCTCTGTTTACTATGTTACACATGTTTATACAGTTATTGAATATATCCTCTAAATCATTAATACTTGTTGTTGTTAGATTTGTTGTATGTTCATTATTAAATATATAACAGTGTTTGCAGCGTTGGTCACATTCATCTGTTATATGCCATTGAAATGCGAAAAAATCTCTCATTATAATCTCTCTATGATAATAAAAAAATAGGTTAAAAAAAAATGTAAAAAGGGAAAAAAGTTATTAAAAATTATTAATTTTACTATTTATAAGTTAATTTCACTACCACATGCAGTATTGATTTCGCTTCCACAAGCTGTGTTAACTTCACTACCGCATGCTGTACTTACTTTACTTCCGCAAGCAGTATTGATTTCACTACCACAGGCAGTGCTGATTTCACTACCGCATGCTGTACTTACTTTACTTCCACAAGCAGTATTGATTTCACTACCGCAAGCTGTGTTTAAGTAGTTTTTAGAGTTTTTTGATTGGTAATAATTAGCGTTTTTAGTCCAAGAGTTTAATTTGTACATTGTATTAATTCTCCTTTTGATTTAGTTTATTTTTTTTAATATGAGTCATATAATTCTAACTCTTATTTTATAATATTATTTTTCTCTTATTTAAAGAAAATGTAATCTTAATGTTACTTAGTTACTAAAAAGTTACCATAATATCTAATAGTAGTAATAATATAAAGTTTTATAGTATTTAAGGATTAGATTTTATGACAAATGATAAAGATGAGATTCCATGTCCTATGGAATTAGCAATTCAGTTAATTAATAAGAAGTGGGTTATTCAGATTATTAGGGACATGTTTTTTGGTAAGACTCATTTTAGTGAGTTTAAGGAGGATAAACCTGGCCTATCTAATAAGGTTTTATCTGGTTGTCTTAAGAATTTGGAAGAAAATGGTTTGATTGAGAAGAATATTTCTGATATTGATGGTGTTGTTGATATTTCTTATAATCTTACTGATCATGGTCGTGCTTTAAATAAGGTTATTTATGAGCTTGCCATGTATACTTTGAATGAGGATATTAATAATAAGATTTATGATGATGAACAGAAGAAAGAAATTGGTGAATATTTTAGGGATAAGTTAAATATTGATGATAATTAATATTTTTTTTATTGTTTTTTTATGCAAAAGTTTAGTATTTAAAAGCAAGATTATTAGAAATTATTACACATATTTTTAATAAAAAAATTACTAAAATACTAAAATGAGTATAGTTGATGTATATGTATTGGTTGATTTATAGTGTTTTTGAAGAGTTTTTTACATGTATTTCTGTTGAATGAAAAATTGAAATTTACTTCGTTAAACCCAGCTATAACGAAGTAAAATAAAAAATAGATTAAAAATTGTGCTACAATTAATAAATGTGCTACAAATAAAAGGAGGTGATAAAGTGTTAGGAGAAATCCTAGAATAATTTCTAAATAATTATAATATTCTTAGTGTTCAGCCTGAGAATAAAAATAAAAATTATAATTAAGAAGGTTAAAAAATAACTTTCTTTTTAATTATATTTTTATGTAAGGACTTTTTCCAAACACAGATAATAGTTTATTTCATATAATATAATAACTTTAAAGGATATACATCAAATTTATTGTGCTACACATAATTATTGTGCTACAAAATTATTAATTGTTTAGCTTTATTTACTCAAACATAGATTGATAAAATAAATTATATGTTACAATTAAGTAACAGATAACTTTAAATTTATAAATAAGTTATCCGATTACATCTTCATTAATTTTAAAAGTTTGAATAAATATTTTTGCTTCATCTAAGCTTTGGAATGTACCACTGAAGTAATCATATTGTTCTTCAAATCCATCTGGTTTTACAATTGTCATATTATTTAAATCAATATAAACTTCATATTCTTCCATATTATCATATTTAAATATATGTGTTTCATATCCTTGGAAAGTTGGATTACTTTCAATTTCTTCTATATAAGCAGTATTTTGTTTACTTTCAACCCAATCACTACTACCTGAAGAAACTAATCCTCCAAGCATATTTACTAAACCATGTTCTTTACCCTCTTTAGCAGGATATTCGTAAGAAACTCCTTCACCAAATAAAATAGTTTCAACACCAGTTTTATCCGTTAATTCATCACTTAAATTAAAAACTGCTTTATTAGCATAATTAAATTCGTGTGTTTTTACATCACTACTTGAATCAATACCATCAAAAAGACCTGCTGAGACAACAGTAGATGAAAGTATAATTAAAAATAGTGTTAAAGTAATCGTTAATCTTTTATTCATAGTATCCCTAATTTATTTATATTTTAAATAACAAAATAAAAATTATGGATAATTTAAAATACACCCATAAAATAAAAAAAGACAATATTATTGGTAAATTAGAGATCTATAATGATTTTCTGAAAATTAACACATCTCAAACAAATAGAAAAATAGAATATAATTTTATCAAATCAGTTTTTTTAAGTGAAATAAATAAAAAAGATTTTGAAATAGAATTAAAAAACAATGAAATAATCCATTTAGTTATATTAGATTCTATAAATACATTTGATGAAACTTATGTATTTCTTAAAGAAAATATTGCTTATGATAAAAAAGAAAATTTTAAAACAATTGAACTTCCAGAGAATCCTCAAAATTCAGTTAATAATATAAATCCGAATATAGTTGAAAAAATTCCTGGTGATATTGAAACTCAAAATCAATCTAATGAAATAGATAATTTACCACTTATTATTAATGCAAGTTCAACAATTAATAAAAATTTACTATATACTTTGAGTAATGAAACTTTTATTAAACAAGAGTTAAATTCTGTTAATAATATTAATATTACTACAGATGGTGAATTCGGTATTTATAAAGAATATATTAGCATAAATAATTTTTATTTTGAGTTAAATCTTCCGTATTCTATGTTAAAAAGTATTGATGTGAAAAATATAATGGGAAAACTAATAATAATCAATCTTAAAAATGGATCTCATTTTTTTATAAATCCAAAAAATATTGACAACAATCAATTAAACAAAATAGAATACATATTAAATCATTATATAACCCCAATGTATAATCAAGTACCAATGAACAAAAAGAGTGTATTAGTTGCAATAATCCTTCATCTTTTATTAGTAGGGTTAGGATATACTTATTTAAATAAATGGGGAAAATTCTTAATAGTTTTAATAGTCGAAATATTTTGTGCATTAACAAGTTGGTTAGTTATCCCTGCTATAATTGGACTAATATTATGGTTATATGCTTTAATTGATTGTATAACCATGGTGGGTAAATATAATAACGGAGAACAATACTAGGTGTGAATCATGTCAAAAAAAATGTCCTAAATGTTACACTTTAAATGATAACAATAATAGATTTTGTATTAAATGTGGAGAAGAATTGATTTATAATAATATTCAACAAAATCAAATAATCCTTATCAACAGAATTTAAATCAAATTCCCTATCAACAAAGACCACAAACAAACTCCACAGCTGGAACTATCACAATAGTAGTTGTAGTTATAATCATTACGATATTAGTTATCAGTTCTTTATCTGCCTTTGTATTATACTTAGTATAATAAAAAAATAAAATAGAAGTAAATTTAATTATTTACTTTCAAACTCATATGTTTTGCATTATATAGGTATCCATTACTTTCTAATGCTTTTACTGTTACATCATAAGTTCCTTTTGTTTGTGTTACTGTGTATTCATAGTTGAATTTTCCATCTTTTAATGTAATGTTAGCGATTGTCACGCCACCTATTTTTATGTTTAGTTTAGTTCCTGCTAATAAGTTCCTGTTTTTGTCTGTTATATTACCATTTATACTAATCTTTGATCCTTTACTTGTGGTGATGGTGGTTTTTTCCAGGTTGATAAACTGGTAGTCCTTGCTGATTTTTAATGTGGTTGTTGCATTTCGCGGGTTGTATTTACTATTTTCATATATGTTTATGGTTATTCTACTGTTTGACTGTGTGCCTTGTGGTATGGTATAGTTATAGCTTAGTATTCCATTTGTGATGTCTATACCAGTTGCTACTGTTTTACCGTTTAATAGTATGTCTGCTTTAAGTGATTCTTTTACTATGTTACCAGTCGTGTTTGTTATATTGGCCTTGATGTTTATCAGGTTGCCTATTTTTGCAGTTATTGGAGTTGCTCTTATGCGTAGTGCGTTTTTATTGCTTGTAAAGTTAACACTCCTACTTGTAGTGTTGTATATATCATCTCCTTTATAGTTGTATGTGATGTTGTGCTGTCCTTTGGCGTAGTTGTTTTTTAGTGTGTATTTAATGTTCCTTTTGTAGCATTTACTGTTGCTATTTTTTTGTTGTCTATTAGTATGTCAACTTGTGTATTTATATTTGCCTTGCTTCTTGTTATTGAATCCATGACTGTTCCATTAACTATTACGTTGGAGTCGATGTATGATTGGATGTTGGATGCTGTTATGTAGTTCGACGATTGTTTAGTGTCATGTTTCACTGTTTTATAACATCCTGCATAGTCATTGTTACTGCCTGCTGTAATATTTACAGTGTAAGTGTTATCTGTTAGTGTTGCTGGTATTTTATAGGTGTATTCTAGTTTACCTTTTATTATACTGCATTGAAGCATGTCTTTAGGTTGTATTTATTGTCTTTTAGTGTGTATATATCAATTTGCTGTTGTATTGGTTGTTACTTGTTTTCCGTCTGCATCTTGTAGTGTGCTGTTGAATGTTACGTTTGCATTTTTGTATCCCCATAGTGTTTTCTGGTATAATTTAGTATACTCACCTATATTAACCGTTGCAGATTGACTGGTTTCTTTGAAGTTTTTACTCTGCCTGGTATTGATTGTTAGTGTGTATCGTGTTATTTCTCGTCCTTCAAATGTGAAGAGTTCAAAGTCCTTTGGTATGGATAGCTTAGTGTTTAATACTCCATTGTGGAATGTTACATTCTGCGTGTATACTACTGTTCCCCAGGTAGCATTAAGGTTAATGGTTGCGTTGATGTCTTCGGTTATGTTGCGGCTATAACAGGTTAGTGTTGCATTTATATCAGTACTGCTTCCACGCTTTACAGATAATGACTTATTTAATATGTTCATGTATATGGTATGATAGTAGGGAGTCTTTGTCACTGAAGAGTAACCGGTGGAGTTGCAACGATAAACTACACCATACCAACAACATACACAGCCAAAACCTACAAACTAAGTGCAACCTACGAGGGAAACGAAGAATACTATGGAAACACAAGCAACACGCCACTGTTAAATCTTAAACAAAGACAAGCCAAACTAAGCATAAACACCGACACCACAGTAGAAGTAGACCAAAAACTAACAATAACTGTGACAATCAAGGACAAAAAAGATCCAAATAGAAAAGTAGAAGGATATGTAATCTTCAAGATAGATGGCCTAACACTAAAAGATGCAAACAACCAGACAATACAAGCAAAAATAACAGACAACAATGCAAACTACACATACACCATAGGACACCAATACTCAGCAAGAGAACATACAATAACAGCACTACTGGTAAACAATACATATGTAAGAAGTCAGGCAAACAATACATTCAACGTAACACCAACAAAGACACAAATACAGCTAAACACTCCACAAACAAATAGTAAAAACATTAAACTAACCGATACACTACAAGACGCGGCAGGACATAGACTAACAGGTACCAACAAGGCAATTGTAAAAATCGACGGAATAACAATAAAAACCACAAGTGACACACCACAATACCACACCATCACTGATGGTCAAATAGACATAACACTAAACAAGACACTAAAATCTGGACTCCACAACATAACACTGGTAACAGGACAGAGAGGAGCATTCACAGGAGCAAGAAACAACACCACAATCAACATACAAGCAAACAATAAAAACCTGAAAAGTGCCAGCATAACAGACAAACAACTAGTAAACATCATACCACAAAAACAAATAGCAATTATAAATGAAACAAACACGATAAGCATCAAAATACAAGATGCCAACAACAAGGACATAAAAAAAGGACAAGTAACGTTCACTAGTAACGGCAAAACACTATCAGTCAGTAAAATCACAAACGGACAAGCAGTCCTAAACCACAAGTACAATAAAGCTGGAACATACAATATACAAGCAACATACCATGATCCAACAGGAAGCTACCAAGACACCACAAAACAATTCACAATAACAATCAAAGACCAGCCACAAACAACCATCAAAATAACAGCAAACAACACCACAGCCCGTGTAGGTGAAACCCTCACCTACACAACCCTCTTTAGCGACACCCACAACAACAAATACAAAAATAGAAAACAACTCACCACCTAAAAATTTTATTACAAACGACCTAATTTTAGACAAATGTTGTAAAACAAAAAAGTAATAAAAAATTCAATAAAAATAATAACTGATAGAAAATAGAAAAAATAATAGAATATAAACATGACAAAAAATATCATACTCCTAAAAAAATAAAAAGAAAAAGATTATCACAAAAAATCAACACTCAACTCTACAAAAAAAAATAACAAAAATAATACAACACGTTACACAATAAACATGAAAATAGAAAAAATCAACTCAATACCAATTCCAATATAATCCCTAAAAATCCAAAATTTTTATCCAAAAATTCAGACTTTACTAAAATAGTAAAAATATTATAGTACATGTACATGTAATATATTAAAAAACATATTCTAAGAAGATTATAATTGATGAAAAAAAATCAACTCCTAAAAATTTACAATTCTACATAAATTTTTATAAAAAAGATATTAAAATTATGATTTTTTATATATTTTAAATTATTAATTGATTAGATTATATTAAAAAATTACTTCAATTTAAAAAATACTATTAAACAGTGAAAAATGAGTTAATACATGTACATGTAGCTATAAAAAATTGATTTTTATCATGGAAAAATATCATAAATAACTTACTTATCTATGTAAATTCAATTACCATTAATAACTCTTTCTAATACTTTTTTTATAATTATACTATTTAGGTTATTAAATTTTAATTGATTAAATATTATATTAGGGTGTTATTTTTTTAAGTAAAATTAACTTTATCTTACAATTTAAAAAGTATTACCATAACCTTTTAATACAAGTAGCATATTTAATTAATAATATTAATCTATACATTTTAAAATTAATAATGAAGAATTGATATCAATGTTTAAAAACAATAATGAAAATCATGTAGTAAATGAACGAATTACATATGTAGACCAATTAAGAACACTAAGCATAATATGGCTAATACTAATAAATGTAGCATTCACATTCAGATTTCAAAACTCGGCGACATTAGAAGAATATGTATTATTCACATCATTTGCATTTGGAGTACCAGTATTTCTAATGCTTCTAGGATTACTAATGTTAGAAAGAGACTACACTGATATAAAAAACTTCCTAAAAACAGACTTCATACGCATACTAATACCATTCCTTATATGGAACACAGTAATGGCTATTATAGCAACAATAAACAATAACGGATTTATACTAACTACAGCTACATTATACCAGTTCTATCTAAATTTCATGAAACAACACTGGTATGCATGGATGTTACTAGGAATATATCTATCACTACCAATCCTAAGTGAATTTATCAGATCATGGAAACTAAAAGGAGCAGCATACTACCTAATACTAGGAGTAATAGCATCAATAATATATCAGGCACTAGCATACTACAACACACCCAGCTACTTCAACCTCACATTCTTCATAGGACCACTAATATACGTATTTGCAGGATACTATTTTGAAAACAAGGAAATAAAACTATCACACAACAAAATAGTAACAATAGGATTCATAATATTTCTATTAACATCAATTATAATTATATACAACGCTGTAGTAATCAACCACTACACATTCACTATACTACTACATCATTATAATTTCTTCACACACTCCTACCTAGACGTAAGTCTAATAGTAGTATTACAAGCCATAGGATTATTCCTTGTATTCAAATACATCAACATGAACGTAACAGGACTCTTAATACCAATAAAACACGTACTAGAAAACAGATGGATAATGAAATTCACAACATCAATAAGCAGGTCATGCTATGGAATATACCTTACACATCAATCACTTATAATAATACTAACAACACTAATCAGCCCCTTCTCAATAAACGAGGCATATGGAACAGTAATACTCACAATTATAATACTACTAACGAGCTGGTTTATAATACTACTACTAAAAAAAATAGGTGTCCCAACAAAATACATAGGATATGACTAATAATTATTTAAGTTCTACTCCCCTTTCTTTTTTTATTAAACATCTATAAATTCTATATTTAATATATCAGAAAAAAATTTTATATTTAATCAACTAAATATAATAAAAATCACTTATAAAACGAGGAATTTCTAATTAGAGAAAAAAGTATTATTATATTAGTTATTGCAGTAATATTAATTATAATAACGGGCATAGCAGCAGTATCATATACGAATAATGATAATAATACTACTAATACTACAAATAATACCACTACAATAGAAACTAACAATACAACAACATCATCTACAAGTAATCAAGCAACTAGTAGCAGTAGTCATAAATCATCAACTAGTAAGAGTAGTGACACAGTAGATGTAGAAAATCAGAAATGTAGTTATACACGTGACCAGCCAACAAAAACGGTTAATAGTGTAACTTATAATTTAATTTATAACCAAAACGACAATCCAAGTTATTGGGAAAGTAGTGATGGTCAAATAAGGACTAAAATACCCTTAAAAAAGAATTCTAAGCAGTAATGCCTTTAAATCATAGTTCTATTTTAAAAATGAGTGGAACATGATCACTTTTCATATTTTCACAGCCCACAAATTCTTCATAAGATCCAATTGATAATGTTTTTACTAAATTTGGTGTTGAAAACACATAATCTATGTGGTAGGGTTTATCTTTATGAAAATATTGATAAAATGTAGGAACGGATTCTTTTCCTTCTTCCTCTTGAGATAATTCATGATATATACTTTTTAAATTCATTGAATTAAATAGTTTAACCATGTCCATATGACCTTTTCCATTATCCTTTTTATCCCAAATTCTATTACTATTAAAATCTCCACAGAATATAATTTTTTCTGATTTTTTTATTTTTTCTTCATATATTCTAAGATAGGCTATCATTTCTTCAACGTAAAATGAGTTTAATTTTGTATTATTCTGTGTCCATACACCCACTAAATTAAAATAATTATTAACATTAATTGATAAAAATAATTCATGTTTTGAATTCCAGAAGTTATTTTTTAAGGAGATATCCTTTTTTGCAAAAATTAGTAATCCTTTATCTTCATATAATTTTCCATTTTTATAAGAACCAATCCAGTAATGATTTGAAATAATGTCAAGATATTCTTTATACTTAGGTTGATGAGCGTATTTCTCTGGTCTTTCAGCTTCAGAAATTATATAAATATCTGCATTATATTTTAAAACTTTTTTATATTTATTGCGAAAGGCTCGGTTACAATTCCAACTAATAATTTTCATATAATTTCACTCTATTTAAGTAATATATAACTCATTTTTTATTTATTCTTTTTTAAATTCATGATTTTCAAATATAATACATTTCAGACTAATAGCTTTTAGTTATTACATTCGTTAAATTAAAAATACTGTTATACACTTAACGTCGTTAAAATTGGAGACTTTATAGTATAAGTAAATAAAAAAAGGTTTTTAAATTATCAATTTAAAATCTAATGAATTAAAATTGTTTAATTAAAAATAAAAAAAGTAAGGTTAAAATGGAGAAATGAGTTATTTACGACTTTTGTAGTATTCACCTGACATATGATTATCTCCACCATAATAATCGTAATGTCCGGGTCCATAATAAGTGTATTCACCATCATCCTGTTGAACTGTCACTGGATGATCCACACTTGCATGTTGATGACTAGCATCACGTTTTGGGTCGTAATCAGGGTCTATATTATTATTGTTATCGTTTGTTTTCTTGTTTATTTCCTGATTATTAGATAAGTCATTAATACTTGTATTCTTCATCTGACTTGTCATGTTAGTTATTGAGGAATTTGAAGCAATCTGAGGTATTCCTGTTTTATTCATTGTTTTTACTGCATGTGTCACCTGATTTATGTCTGTTCCTGTTATTACTATCATATAGTTTTTCTGAATATCCTCTTCGTAGTATGTGTATGTTCCACTTTTGTTATATACTGATATATTATCATATGTGATGTTTGAACCTATATTGGAGCTTTGTTGTGTACCAATATCCCAACCTGCCTGTAATGATCCGTTAATATCGTTTGTATCTCTTACAGACCATGATTTTATGCTTAGATTATTTTTTGAGTCACTGTATGAATTATAGTTTGCACTATTATTTTGTACGGATGCATTACTACTTGGTACTTCTAATGTTATTCCACTCATTGATATTGTCTTATATTGTGGCTGAAGTGTGTAATATGCTCCTGCACTAATAGTACAGAGTAATATTACTAATATTAGTAATACCACTATGTTTTTTGTTCTCATTTTGGATTTCTCCTAAATTATTTTGTTTTAATTCATGTTTAGAATTAAAAAGAATTCAACGAATCTATTAATTTATATATTTCATTTATTCCTCCATTATATTTATAATCTTGCTCTATTTTTAATAAATGAATTTTTTTATTATGAAAACTACAAAATAATATATAATGATATAATAAAAAAAAACAGGAGGGTGGTAATTATAAGAAGAAATAATTTAATAATGATTTGTGTTACTATTGTTATTTGTGTTGTTATAATAGCTGCGACTGTAACTTATATAATGATTAATGATAATTCTAATAATACTACAAATAACACAACAAATATAACTAATAGTAGTGTAAATAATACAACAAATCAGTCAAATACTACTCACACTAGTTCCAGTAGCTCTAGTTCAAGTAGTTCACAAAGTAACGCGAGATCAGGTTCAAGTTATTCTGATCAATATAAGTCCCCATATCTAGAAGATGAAGTAATTGATGGTTGGGATCCAAGTGAACATGAAGTCTCTAGAGAAAATATGGGAAACGGCTTACATAAAATTTATTATGATGATGGCTATTTCAGAATTGCTGATTCTAGTGGTCATATAGTAACATATGGATACTAGATAAAAAAAATATTTTCCTTTTCATTTATTTTTCATTTATGTATCCTGTTTCCTCGTCATAACTATCTTTTATATTATCATGTGATATGTATCCTATTCCTCTTTTTTCATCATATTCATTGTTTCCTAGTTTATCTTTGTAGATTTGTATGACGTAGTTATAGAATTCTGGTTTTATTTTCTTAAATTCCTCTCTATTATTTGTTTCTCTTATAATCCTGTATTTATTCCAGATCTCCTTTGCTTTTTCGTCTTTTTCTATGAATACATCTACTAGTTTATCCGTGTCTTCGATTAATCTGAAGTCGTCTTGCAGGTTTCTTAGTTCTAGCTTCTCTATTTTTTCCATTAATCTATGTGATTCTTCCTGTGATATTGATTCTTTTACTTTCTCATGGTATAATTCGGGTATTTTCATGTTGAACTCTTTTTCTGAGATTATGTTAATATTTCTTGTTAGTTCCTCTGTTGCTTTAATTAGTGTTTGGCTGTATATTGTTGAGTATGTATTACCCTTATTATCGGTTAGTTTTACTAGGTGTACTTCACCTTTTTCGTGTTTGTTGTTTCTGTTACATCTTCCGGCTGTTTGTATTATACTATCTATTGGAGCCTGGTCACGGTAAATTATGTCAACGTCGATATCTACTCCTGCCTCGATTAGCTGTGTTGTTACTATTATCTTTTGCTTACTTGTTTTTGTATTAATCCTATTTATTCTATCTAACCTGTCTAGTGGTATTAGGTTTGTTGACAAGTATATTAATTGGAAACTATTATTAAGATTTTGTTTTAAGTAGTCATAAAGGTATTTTGAGGATTCTGTTGTGTTTAATACAAACATCACGTCTTTGTTTATATTGTTTTTTATTTTTGTAACCATATTATGGGCAAATGTGGTTAATGGTATTTTGTTATTGTGGAAGTAGTAGTTTACTCTGTCTAGTTGTTGGAAGTATTTGTCTTTATCTGTTATTATTTCACTGATTTCTTTAGGATTAAAAATTAGTGGTTGTGTTGCACTCATGAAGATTATCCATGTGTTATAATATCTAGCAAGGTCGATGAATATTGTTTTTAGTAGGTACCAGTATTTTGGTGGTATTGTTTGTACTTCATCTAGGATTATTATGGAATTTGTTATGTTATGAAATTTCCTTAGTGACTTGTTTTTATCACTTATCAGTGAATAAAATAATTGGATGAAAGTTGTAATAATAATCTCGGAGTACCATCCATCAATAAGAAGTTCTGGTGATTGTTCTTTTACAAAATCATTCTCGGAGGGAGTATAATTACTATCTGATAATGATGTATGTTTCTGAAGATAATCCACTCCTCGTATATCTGAATTATATAGGATATCTTCTATTACAGATGCATTCTGATCAATTATACTAAGAAATGGTAATGTATATATAATTCTGGGAGTAACTCCTTCCTCTTTTTCTATTCTTTCACGTAATTTTAAAGAAAATGATATTATATCAATTGTTTTTCCCATACCTGTTGGTAAAGTTAATGAATATATTTTATTTTTTAAATCTAACTTACTATTATAAGCATTAATTTCATTATATGCATTATCCCTGATACTACTTATATTTGATGAATAATCATGATACGCTGATACATAACTACTCATAATCTCCGGTGAGATATGTTTTCTTAGATGCATACTAGTATTTGATGCATCAAACTTATCAGCATCAAGAAGAACAGAATATAAGAATATTAATTCTTCATAATTGATTAAATTCATATCACCACTAAGAAGCTTTAAATCACAGATAATATATTGCTTAACTAACTTATATTTACCAATAAAATCATTAACACTAATATTATATGCCTTATAAAACTTTCTAAGATTCTGAAATCTATGAGTATACTTCTGATTTTTCAAGTTTTTAATCTGAAGAAGTGTGACATGCTCCTGATTTAGGATCTTAGTTTCACCAAGAATACCCTTTGCATCAATCAAATCACCATGATGTCTGTTAATCACAATATAAGCTAATATAGGATAAAATTTAGTATCCTCTGATTTTCTAAAATAATTCTTTATAACATAATATCCAAAAATAGCAGATAAACGACCATGACCCTTACTATCATTATTATATACAGGGTCATCACTAAATAAGTATTCCTGAAAAAAAGTAGTGCACTTAGCAAAATCATGACATATACCAATAAGAAAACTAAGATCCATGAATAGCTCCTTATTTTCAACAGCTAATTCCTCGATAATACGTCTAGAATTAACAGCAACATTCAAAAGATGATCAACAAGCCTCTTATCAGTATGAGAATAATAATCATTAATACTATCTGGCAATATATTCACCATGAAATTTACTAATTATATACTATTATAACATATCTAATTAATATACTATGAAAAAAAGTCATCTAAAAAAATAATATATGACGTCAACTTGAATTTTAAGTCAACGTCAATATCCTTTCATTTATCAAAAATAAGTTCTATTATTTTATTGGAAAAAATGTAATCAAATTTCTATACTATTAAGTCTATTTTAAAGAGTTTATTTTTTGATCTGAATCCATGATATTTATCATTGTTTCTATACTATTAAGTCTATTTTAAAGAGAACACCAACACTTATACGTGAAGCAGTAACAGATACGTTTCTATACTATTAAGTCTATTTTAAAGCAGTAAAGAGTCTTGCAACAAGTCTAGATTTATACATGTTTCTATACTATTAAGTCTATTTTAAAGGATAATTTATACATTGTACTACTCAATTGTTCTACGTAGTTTCTATACTATTAAGTCTATTTTAAAGCAGAGAATACCATATCAAGCCAGATAAAGTAAACACAGCGTTTCTATACTATTAAGTCTATCTTAAAGCTTAAACAACCTTCCTCAATAATACCAGTGACGTTTTTAAAACCGTCACTCAAAAAAAAATGTATGAAAAAAAGTGAAAAAGAATAGGGGGGGTTATATAATCTCTAAAAGTGTTATTAGGTCATCATTTGTATTATTTACATAACAGGTGAGTTTTACTTTTGAATTAATACTATATGTATCATCAAGGAATTTAAAATATTTTTTTATTAATCTTAACCGATATTCCTTGTAATTATTGTTTTTATTTTCCTTTATTGTTGTAGCTGTACTATTAATAGACTCTTTTGTAGATATTTTATAATGTGTGTTATTTAGTTGTTCTATGTATACTTTCTTGGTATTATAATATTTTATGATAGCAGGGGGTAATTTAATATAATAACTATTATTAATGTAAAATTCATTTTTTTTATCTTTTTTTCTTTGTTTGTTTTTTATTTTTATTATTTTTGTTTCTATTTCAACAGTAAACCCATTTTCAGTTATTTTAAATGTATAATCCATTATAATGTCTCCTTTTATTCTTGACAATGTATGAAAAAAATGGAAGAAAATTTAAAAAAGATTTTGTATAATCTTTTTTAATTTAGTCCAATCCTCTTTAATTATTTGATGTGGCGGGGTTAATTTGATTTTAATGGTAATTGTCCCTTTTTTTAATGGAATTTTAATATTTTTAATCATTAATTTTCATCTCCTTTTTTTTTATGTGTAATTTTCATGTGGTTTTAGCATCTTTTTTTTATTATGATTATTTATAAATATGAATTAATGATATACATTATATTAGGATAAGTAAAGGGATGTCCCCCTTTACTTTCTTTTCTTCTTATACTCATAGGTAATTCTTATTTTTACTGTTTTCGAAATTATGAATGCTATGAGTATAAGAATTAACTCAATACTTATTTTCATGCTTCCTTTTTAGCTTTCTATATAATAATATGTTTTGATAGTATATAAATGTTTGGGTACTTAATTAAGTTCTATAACTCTATTTTTAAAAAAATAACAAATTTACTTTACTTTTTTACAATCCATTTTTTATTCATTCTTCCTTGTTTTCTCGTATGTATTGTATGTCGATTTCTTTTGAGAGGGGCGTGTTTTTTCTTCTTTGATTATTTTCTTTTTTTTATCTAGGGGTTAATTGAAAATAGATAAAAAAATAAATTAATTAAAATTATTATTTATACTTTAAGTGATTTTGGCCTAGTTATTCAAATAGGTGTTAAATGAGAAATGAATTTCTTAGAAAAAAATTATTCCCCCTCATAATTATATGTAACGTTTTTAAAAGCGTTACCTTTACTTTTTGTATATTACGTTGCTCATTGGAGTAAGAATACGTACTATATATTTGAGCATAATTATTAGGCAACAATTATGAAAAAAAAATATATTGTTTATTCATAGTAATAAAAAAATTTATGAATTAATCACAACAAACATTAATATATATCTTAACTTATTTTTTTTTATAGGGGGATGAAACTTTATGTCTGCACCACAAGAAATAATAGACTTAGTCAAAACATTTAAAAGAAATGAACATATATACAAAGATTCTAAACAATATGATGAAGAAAATACCAAAATTGAATTTATTAATCCATTCTTTGAAGCTTTAGGATGGGATGTACATAATAAACAAAAAATATCACCATTAAAGATGTAGAATTTGAAAATAGTATTAAAATTGGGGATAACACCAAAGCACCAGACTATGCTTTCAGAATAGGTGGAACACCCAAATTTTTTGTAGAAGCAAAAAAACCAAGTGTAAAAATAGAAACAGATAAAAACCCAGCATTCCAGATAAGAAGATATGGATGGAGTGCGGGGCTAGATTTATGTATTTTAACGGATTTTGAAACACTTACAGTATATCAAACAACTACTAAGCCAGATAAAACTCAAAATGCAAGTACTGGTCGAATTAACTTTTATCATTACCCAGAATATATTGATAAATGGGATGAAATTTATAATTTATTTAGTAAAGATGCTGTACTAAAAGGAAATTTTGATAATTATGTGTCTGGACATGAAGGTATTAAAAAAGGAACAAGTAGAGTGGATAAGGAATTTCTTAAAGAGATAGAAAAATGGAGAGAAATATTAGCACGAAATATAGCACTTAGAAACAGTGAATTAACAGTAGAAGAACTTAACTATGCAGTGCAACTTATAATTGACCGTATAATCTTTCTAAGAATAGCAGAAGATAGAGGAATAGAAAGATATGAAAACACTGAAAAATTTAACTGAAAAAGAAAATATTTATTGTAACTTCCGTAAAATATGTAAAAAAGCAGATGAAGAGTACAATAGTGGACTTTTCCATTTTACAAAAGAAAAAGACAATGATTTACAGTAGATAATTATACGCTTAATTTAACTATTGATGATAAAGTATTCAAAGATATTATAGATAATTTGTATTATCCTAATAGTCCCTATGAATTCAGCGTATTACCTCTCGAAATATTTAGGTCAAGTATATGAACAATTTTTAGGTAAAATAGTTAGATTAACAAAGAATCATCGAGCAAAAATAGAAGAACGACCAGAAGTTAAGAAAGTTGGAGGTGTTTATTATACTCCTCAGACTGTAACAGACTACATAATAAAACATACTATAGTTCACTAATTGATGGTAAAACCCCTGATGAAATAAGTAAAATAACAGTATTAGATCCATCATGTGGTTCTGGTAGTTTCTTATTAAAGGCTTACACATATTTTGGATTATCATTTAAATTATTATATTAAACATGAAGTTAATAATCCAGAAGTAATATATAAAAAGAAGGATAATTATTATTTATCTGTAACGATTATAGAAAAAATTATAAATACGGTTTTAAAGATAATTAATTATACTAGATAAAAGGTGGACAATATATGGATGAAAATAATGATAGTCCATTCCAACCAGGGACTCCAGTTAATCCGGAATATTTTCAAGGTAGAAATGAAATAATAACCAATTTTCATAGATATGTTCCTTCTGCATAAAGGGAAATGCCCAACATTTTTTTATAACTGGTAAAAGAGGAATGGGAAAAACCTCTATGTCAAATTATATTGTGGATTATTATGAAAGAAAAACAAATACTATTGGGATTCACGTATATAATGATGGAACTCATGATATCAACTCATTAATAACAGTAATTGTTGAAAAACTATTGAACAAAAACCAATCCGAAAAATGGTCACAAAAATTGAAAAAGGGATTCAAAGATAATATTGATGAGATAGGGTTCATGGATGCAAAAATAAAATTTAGACCAAATAAACAAACACTTGATATCCTAAAAGATAATTTTGCAGATTTCTTAAAAGATTTATGCAAAACCTCTAAAAAACATATTATAATAGTAATAGATGATATTGACGGTCTTAGTGAAAATAAACATTTTGCTAATTGGTATAAAAGTTTAGCAGATACTTTAGCAACAAATGATTATATGAATGAAAGTTATGTTACTTTCATACTAGCAGGATATCCTGAAAAATTAACTAATTTATATCACCACAATGAATCATTCCAACGGATATTTCATCATGAAACAGTATCTGAATTATCAAATGATGAAATAAAAAAATTTTATGAAGACATTTTTCAACAAAATGATATAACTTACGAGGAAGAAATATTAGAGTTTATGAGTTATTATAGTAGTGGTATGCCTACTGTTATGCAAGAAATAGGAGATGCAACATTTTTTTGGTCTTTAACCAACAAGAGACATATTACAGAAGAAATTGCTTTACAAGGTATTGTAGAAGCGGGTAGAAGAATTGGAATTAAATATCTACAACCAGTTCTAGATAAAAGAATTAGAAGTGAACATTATATGAATATATTTAATAAAATTAGTTCATATACCTTCGATAGTCGTCATCCTTCTTTTACTAAAAAAGACTTAGAATCATTATTCTCAGAAGATGAAAATAAAGTTTTTAAAGATTTTTTAAAACGAGCAAAAGAACTTAAAATCATTGAACTAACAGGATCTAAAAAACGGGGCGAATATAGGTTTACAAATAAATTATATCCCTTGTATTTCATAATGACTCAAATTAATGAAACAACACAAAAAACATTAGATGACTCATTATAATTCTTTTTTTTATTTAATAGGAATTATGACAACTCTCATTAATATTGATTTTTTATTAGTTTAAATTTCTTTATTTTTAATTGTATTCACCATATTTTTTTATTTTTTTGTAATGATTTTTGTACTTTTTCTTGACTTTACTTTTTCTAGACCATACTTTTTACATATCCTACTTTTACCAGTCCTTACTTTTATAAGACCATAGATTGCTTGTTTCGTATTTTACTGTTTGCATTATGCTTTAAATAGTATTATTGATAAAAAGAGTTATTGTACTACTGAGTAAATAGTGAAAACAAGTAATATTGAAAAAATAGTACATTAAATAAAGGTTAAGGGGTTGATAAGTAATAGTTATAGTGTAAAGTTATGGTAATAATTAATTGTAATTCCCAAATTTGATTATATAATAGGTAAAATTTGTACTTTTAATCCTTCAACAACACAACACAAAAGAATAAAAGAAACAAACCATGCCTCTTACTAAAATAAATGGAGTAATACAAGTATTTATTACCACAATACATTTTTACACCACAAATGTAATTATAATTATATCACCAGGAAAAAATAGTAATACAATCCAATTACAATTACTATTTTTGTAACAACACCTATATAAACCAACCAACAAAATACCCTAGAAAAAGTGTTCCATAATATAATCATAAAACATATACTTTCTAGAAAACATACATATTAACCATCTTAATCAATAATAAAGGTGAAACATTATGGGATTATTCGGAAAAAACAAAGAAGAACAAGCACAAGAAGTACAATTCGAAATAAGAACACAAAACAGCTGGTTTGCACAAGGACTACCAAAAGCAATCATACGAAACATACCCAACGGAGGAACCGACAAAACTTTCGAATATTTCAAAGCAAGAGGATGCGATTCAATGTATCCATGTATACAAGTAAAAGATTGCATAAAAATAGTAGAAACCGACCAAACACTAGAAATACAAACCAAAACCCGAGGATTTAAAGTAGTGCCTAAAAACCAGATAATGGAAATACAATACTTCTAAAAAGTGAGGTATGATTAATATTACAGAATTTAGAGATGAAATAAAGATGAAAACATTAATGGATATGATTGTATGGATTTAAATAATTTAACTGGTGAAGTACGGATCATCAAAGAATTTGCTTATGCACATGATTTACGGATAAGTGAAGTTATAGAATTATTGAAGTTAGAGCAGGAAAGAATTAAAACAGAACATTTAGAACAAATGACAGTGTATTATGTGAGTTAAGTAGTAATGTTGATGAAATAAGAAGGTATATGAAGGATAATGAAGATTTGACTAAAAACATAACTAAATATATATACTCAATCACAGAGTAAACTCTATCTAATACAAAACAAATACCAACATAAATAAAATAGAATGATGATAAAAATGGTAACAAAAATCACAGAAAGAAGTTTATACCCTCCATTAGTTGAATACCTAAAAGAATTAGGATTCAACAGTGCATCAGAAATAAAAGGTACAGAAGGACAATTAGATATTCTAGCAATAAAAGATGATGAAAAATATATTATAGAAGTAAAAATCGGGGATCCACAAGAAAAAATTATTCAAGGATTAGTACAAGCACTCACGTATGCTAAAGAAAATAACACAAACAATGTTATAGTTATTAACTATCCCGATTCTATAAGAAATGTAAACATCAATGAATCTAATACTGAAGCATTAACAACAGTCACAAATACATTTTCTTCAACAGAGTACATGACCGAAGCAAAAGACATTTCTCCAAAGGAATTATTTGATGAACTGAATAAACTAATTATATTAAATAAAAAAAAGGATATTGTGGATGTGCATTTAGTTATTAAAGCTATCGGTGAATCAATTAATTCCATAAATTCAGTATTAAAAAAACTAAACCAATCTGATTTAGATAACTTAACAAAACTGATTACAGGGAAATTAGATTTGTTCATGGCATTATCGGAATTAAAAAAAGAAGATGAAGTTCAAGATATGGTCTTAAACTTAATCAGTTATTTACTAGTCAATCAAATGTTATTCTTCCACATATTCAGTAAAAATTCAGGACAAATACCAGAATTAAAAGAATTGAAAACATTAAATGATCTAAAATTACAGTTCAATAAGATAACTGACATTGATTATAAATCCATATATCAAATCGATGTCATTACAAGACTACCTGAAAACACAGAAATAATCCATTCATTAAATGAAATCATAGCCATATTCCAATTAGTAAAACCAGAATTAGTAGAACATGACCTGATTGGAAGATTATTCCATGATCTATTACCTTATGAAACTAGAAAAATCCTTGCGGCATTTTATACTAACCCTATTGCTGCAGACATATTAGCCGGACTATGTATAAACAATTCAAAAGATAAAATAATAGACCCTGCTTGTGGAAGTGGAACATTATTAGTTGCAGCATACAAAGAAAAAGAAAGACTAGACGAAAATAACACAGAAAAATCATTATTACATCATAACTTTGTAGAAGAAGAAATCACGGGTATGGATATAATGCCTTTTGCTGCACATTTAACAGCAATCAATCTATCTTCAATGAATATTAACACAGCAACTGACATGCTAAATGTCGGTGTAATGGATACTTTAAGTCTATCCAAACATTTCAAAAACAAAACTGTGTATGAAATCAAAGAATTCTCAAGAGAATTACAAACAACTCTAGACTTATTCAATGAACAGGATACACAAACAAGGTTAACCAAATTTACAACTTCACAAAGTGTTGGTGCAGTAACTGCTGATTCGGAAGGTTCAGGATTTAAAATAAGGAAAAATAGCTTTGATGTTATTATAGCAAATCCACCATTTTCTGATAGAGAAAAAATGCCAAATGATTATTTAAAAGTATTGGATTCGTACACTGATTTAACAGACTTGTGTGGTTCTCAAGTTAATTTATGGGGGTATTTCTTAGCTTTAAACGAAATATTACTAAAAAAAGGAGGAACATTTGGTTTTATTATACCAATTAATATATTCAGAGGCAGAGCAACACAACAAATCAGGGATTATCTATTAGAAAACTACACCATAAAATATGTGGTAAAAACCGGAAAAAATACAGCATTTAGTGAAAATGCCAGATTACGTGACATAATAATAGTAGCAGAAAGAAAAAAACCTAAACCTTCGAAAAAGTTCAGATTTGTTATATTGAATGAAGATTTGCATGACTTAACCTTTTTTGATGCAATCAATATATCAAAATATATTAAAGAAGAAATAATTTCTCCAGGGTTAGATATGGATATTATAGAACATAGGCATGAAATATTATTTGAAAATAAAGACAATTTAATGCCTATATTTGGGTTGATGAGAACAGAATCAGGCAAGATTCTGAGTAATTTTAGTACGGTAATTCATAAAAAATTAGGGAATATTATAAAAAAAATGGATAAAAAAATAGCTTTAGAGGGATTTAGACCTGTTCCTGCGGGTAGTAATGATTTATTGTTCATAACAAATAGTTTTAAAGAAAACAGAATAAAAAAAGCATTTTTAATATTGGAAGAAGAAACTGAAGATGCTGTGTTTGCAAGAATTAATGATTTACCTGATAAAATATTTAAATTCGATAAAGATTCTGTTATTAAAAGCATGAGAACAGGAACTGATGTGAATACTTTGAATATTGAAGATAAACTGGATTATTTAATTACTCAACCATCAGAAGATTATGAATTTCTTTTAAATATATCTAAAGTAAAAGATAAAAACAAATGGGATTATAAAAAGTATTCTAATGAAATTGATAAAAAATGGACATATATGATTACGTCACGAAGGTTTAGACCAAATTCTAAGAATACATTCCTATTTGCTTTTTATAGTGAAACTCCATTTGTTCCAAACAATTTGTTTAAAATAATCAAAATGGAAGAAAACGAAGCAAAAATAAATACGTTGTTTCTGAATAGTACATTGGGCATATTAAATTTAATATTACTTAAAGAACAAACCACTGAGTCATATACGGATATCCAACAGGGTGATCTTAAATACTTTGACATACTTGATATATCAAAACTAGATCAACAAACTATAGATGATTTGCTAGATCTATATGATGAAATGAAAGATATGGAATTCCAACCTTTAACTATTCAGTACTCACATCAAACAAAAAATAGGGTGAGATTAGATACTAAATTATTAACAATATTGGGATTTAATAGAACTGAAATAGATGATAGCTTGCCAAAAGTTTATGAGGCTATTAGTTATGAGTTGAATAATTCTTGATTTTAAAGGAATTACATTCATAACTGCATCATTTGCACAAGCATACATTGCACATAAACAGCAATCCAATAAAATAATTAATGAAATAAATTTAACCAAAGAAAATGAAAACTACATAAAACAAGGAAAAAGAGAGATAACATGGATTTAAACAAAAAAGATATGATAAAGGGAATCATTGGTCAAATCTTAGAAATTGTAAATATTATTCTGAATTCGAAAAACCAAAAATTATATATGGTGAAATAGTACAGGAACCTCATTTTTATTATGATAAAAATGAATATTATCTTGATGCTACATCATTCCTATTAACAAGTGATACCTATTATTTACCTTATTTAACAACATTATTCAATTCAAATGTTAGTTTTTGGTTGATGAAATTGTTATGTACATTATTAAATGAAAAAGGACTTAGATATAAGAAAATATTTATGGATGAATTTCCTATTCCAGAAGTTTCAGTGGAAAAACAAGAACAAATTGGAAAATATACGTTAAATATACAATCATTATATGAAAAGTTAGATGTTGTTAAAACCCCACCACAAAAAAAAGAGATACAGCAGAGAATAACACTACTAGAAAAAGAAGGCAACAATAAAATATACGAATTATATGAGTTAACACAGGAAGAAATACAACTCATCGAAGAAGAAATACATGGAAAATGAATAAAAAAAAGTAAAAGAAGAAAATCTTTCTAAAGACGTAGAACCTATGCTTAAATTAGTTGAAACTAGGAAAAAAAGATAATAATAAATTTAATATATTCTACATGTTATTTTTTCTGTTTTTGTATGGATAATATATTCTATTTTGTTAGCTGTGTTTATGTTTTCTCCAAATATTTTTTTAGGTAAAAATACTAATTTGGATCGTCGGCTTGTTTTTGGGTCAACGTAATCATTTTTTAGTCCTTTTCTATGATTTAGTCTTGATTTTTTTATTTTATCATAGTGTTCTGGTTCGGTTTTTGAAACATATATTTTTTGGAAATCGGTATAGAAATATACATGTTCTTTTTCGTTTTTATCAGGTTCTATTTTTAGTAGTTTATATATGTCAAATGGAAAAGTTGTACTGTTTGTGTGGATTATGTTTTCTTTTATTGTTCCATTTTTGGTTTTTCTTTTCTTTTTTTGTGTTATGTGTGTTATATTGTAGGTGTATATTATTTGTATTTCGTTTTCTTTTTTTTCTACTATTGGATTTATCATCATTTTTTCTTAACTCCTTTTTTTTCGTCATGGAAAAAAATTATTAAAAGGGGAGTATTATATTAAAATTTTTTTTATAATACTCCCATTTTAGCCCATTTTTATATGTGGGATATCTTATAGTTAATGTAATGTTACGTAATATTAATTTAATCATTTGTAATTACTCCTTTTATTTTTTTTTCGGGGTGATAATCTTTATTTTATATGAGAAACATTTTTATTTGTTCAAAACAATAATATATTATAAGGGGTTGCCCCCTTATAATTTTATTTTTATGTTTATTTCAATCGTTTTATTGATTGAAATTCTTATTGATATAGTGGAGTATATCAATAAGGTGATTAATATGGATATATTTATTATATCCATTTTTTTTCACCTCCTTTATGTTTCTATATACTAATATGCATATTCTAGTATATAAAGGTTACTATTATAAAATATTAAAATAGTAAAAAATAGTTATTAAAAAAGGGATATAAAATAGAAGACAAGAACATTAATCTTTAAACTTATCAATAGAAACT
>Ga0208436_1018_pt1 | contig 94589 bp, 95 predicted proteins | sample RumMetMCoCulture_FD_188357 | JGI IMG/M metagenome (GOLD analysis project Ga0208436, IMG submission 188357) | Rumen microbial communities from New Zealand - Rumen Methanol Enrichment MEC1 Co-Culture (SPAdes) (version 2) | ecosystem: Host-associated > Mammals > Digestive system > Stomach > Rumen...
CTGGTTTTCCTGGCTGGAAAGGACTTTCTCTATCGATATCAAATTCAAATTTAACCATTGTATTACCCTCATTTATTGTAATTTTATTCTTATTATTATTTATAATTTTTATTAATATAGATCCAAACTATCATTCATTCTTGTTTTCTAATATATACTGTGCATCTATTTCTTTTTCAAATACAGGCGTACCATACCCGTTATTCTTAATCTTATACATCGTACCATCATAGATATATATTCCTTCAACTGGTTTTTTCCAGCCATTATTTTCTATAATTGTTCTAAGAATAATTGCATCATGTAATGTTTTAGCATACCCATATTTTCTAGGACTTTTTTTAATATAATATACATTTCCTGTATGATGAATATATCTATATTTATCTGTAACATGATAAGGAGTAGGATATCCATTTATTTTATAGTCTAAATATACTTTTATTGCTTCATCCTTAGACTCTGTTTTATAATAGAATCTTTTATAAGGTTTCTTATTAATAAGTGTATTTCGACGTACATACCAATATCCATTTTCATACATAATTCCACGTTTGATTGGTACTTTCCAATTATTCGCGATTAACCAATCTCTGTGTCGTACAGCTTCTTCTATTGTATTATATACTCCATATCGTTGAAATCCTTCTGCATATCTTTTTTTAATAAAATAGCGGTTTCCTGTTCTATAAATATATTGTGGAAGTTTTGGGTATCGTTTTTCATATTCTTTTTCAAATTCTTTTTTATCCCAATTATGCGCTCTTAGAAAATCACGCATACTTTGTGCTTCTTCTTTTGTTTTATATGTATTATAATTATATTTTTTATTATCCCTATAACGGTTAATAATATAATAACCATCTGAATAATAAATATTACTCATATCATCTAAATTATTTAATTTTATTTTAGCCTCTTTTAATGTTATTGCTGATGAGTAAACTTTTAATTTACTTTCAATATTGTTTACAATATAATATATATTATTTGATTTGATTATTGTTGGCTTATTAAAGGGTATTTGCCATTTCTGGTTTACTAGATAATCTCTTATATCCATTGCTATTCGTTTATTAGGGTAATTACCATAATATTTATGATTATGTAATATTGAGTAAAACCCTCCCTTATCAGGTCCTTGGAGGTTTGTATAATTATACCCATTCTTTAATTCTTGTTCTGCTTCTTCTTGTGTGTTAAATGAGGAATATAATTTTATTTTATTGTTAACATGTTCTGCAATATAATATTTATTATTTAAAAAAAGTATTGTTGGCTCATTGAATGGTATTTTCCAATCATGAGCTTGAAGATAATCTCTAACCGCTACGGCTAACTCATTATTTTTAAAAGAGCCGTAATAATGTTTATTATGGCTCAGTTGGTAATATCCTTTACCTTTATATATATTTTTACTCATTTTGGTAGTCCTCCTATTATTCGGAGGACTTTCTCCGTTGCACTATCACCTTTTATTTTCTCAAAGAAGTTATTTTGACTATAAGTCAAGGTGAAAGTAATAGTGGTAGAAGTATCATTATTTGGTACTGGTTCTCCAGTACTCTTTAATCCTTGTACGATTACATCTTTTATTTTTCCATGATCTTGTATCTTTTTTTTATTTTCTTCTGTGAGGTTTGCAGTATATTTGTATACTGCTTTTTCATAGTCTTCTCCTTCTTCTTTGAAGAATTCTATGACTTGTTGGAAGAAGCCTTGCATTGCTTCTGCATGACTTCCCCCCATTAAGTGTTGTTGTTCTCGTACTTCCTCGAGGATATCAAATATTCTATCCTCCATGGACTCTTTGAAGTAAGTATACTCAGATGCATTGGATATCCCCCAACCTGTCATGAGGACGGTAATATAATACATGAAGCAGGAGGCGTAAACCTCATCATGGAATTCTTCCATTCCACGAAGATAACTATAGGTAGCCCATTCCTCCTGATTATTAGTAGGGGGGTTATAAGTTACTCCTACTCTTTCAGAGAGTTCATCCAGAGATATATTCTCTATATCTCTGTAGTTTTCCTTCTTATTGTTGTAGAACATTTATTATTCCTCCACAACATTAATTATTTTCCAGTAGTCGTACCCATAACAGCCACCGTTACAGGCATTTCCTAAAACATATTCGGAGTAATCTTCTCCTACATGTTCTACTTCTACAGTCATACTTGATGAAAGATTATTTTCAAAACTTTCAGTGACTGCATCATAGGGAAATTCAGAGGTACATGTTGATACCTCTATTCCTGGTGCTACTTCTTCTGGGTGATTAGTATATATTCTAATTTCTTGTGTATCCATTTTTTACATCTCCTTATTCTCTTTTTTTAATTTTCTTGTATAATATTATTGTACATATAGTATTTAAATATTTTGGTATATGGGAAAAAATTATAACCCCTATAATATATTTTCAATAACAGTTATGTATAATTTAATATAGCCGTTTGTACTTATTTCATTTAAAAATTCTAGGTCTTCATCATCAAACTCATTATTTTTAATAAACTCTTTTAGATTTAAATAATATATAAATGTTTCATTTTCTTTGGCAGTATACAGTTGTTGATCAAAACCAGACCATATGTCGGCATCTAGATTAAACAGATGTGCAATCCATGTTTCGGTATCAACATTTGGACCAATAAATGGACCAAACATATCTGAATCTATAATACTTCCTTCAGTATTTCTTTTTATTGTTGCTTGATACACATATCCGTTTTTTCCTAGTTTAAATGCGTATTCTTGTCTAGTTATTACCATTGATTAATCCCTCTCTACAATTGTATTTTCAATGACTGTTATGTACACTTGTACATATCCTTCTTTATCCATGTGTTCTTCTATGAATTTCATATCCTCATCAGTAAATTCATAAGAATTACCACATACGTCTTGAGCGTTCCATGGGAAAATAAATGTTTCTCCTTTATCAGCATCCCACATAAGTTGGTCAAGGTCTGCCCATGCATAAGCATCATTATTGAAATAGTGGGCAATCCATGTTTCAGAGTCTATTTTGGGATTATTTAATGCTTCACTCTCTTCACAGTCAACAATATTTCCTTCATTATCTCTTTCTATGAATGCCTCATAGGTGTACCCCTGTGATCCTATTTTGAATTCATATATTTGTTCGAATCCTTTTATTTTCTCATCAGAGGATATATCACTTAGACTTTTTATATCAGTAATCATTTTAATTATCTCCTATATTTTTTTTGTATTTCTTGTATAATAATATTATACATATAGTATTTAAATGTTTTGGTTTGGAGGAAAAAAATTTAATCCTCCTCATGCATCTTCATCTACTCCAGTTATTTCTAGATACATATGATGTGTTTCTCCATTCTCTGTTGTTACATCATACATGTCATGAACTGTAGTTACATCTCCCTCCTCTGTAGACATAACTATATCATTATCACATATGCCATTATTTGAATCAATGATTAATTCTAAATATTCATTGTAGATGTCATCTACAAATTTTGGTAATATTGGATTTTCCTCAAAGTTTACTTGTCCCATTGTAAGATATTCAATATCATCATCCCAATATCCTCCATGATGCATATAGATTTCAAATTCCCATCCAAAGGAATCTTCCTCATGAGGTTTTCCTATCCAGATAGTGTAGTCAATACTCCTACTAGGTATTGACTCATATATTACTTCCCCTATGTCATTGTTTATACCAGTTACAAACTGGTAGTATATTTCCGGATCTATAGGATTTTCATCTATATCATTGATAAACTCTTGTATCCCCTCTTGGACATTATTCCAAAATGCTGTATGATATTTATTATCAAAGTATGCTATTGTTCTTTGTACTTCTTCATAGTATTTAGGAAGTACATCTCCTTTATTTTCCTCAGAGATTGATTTTCCATATTTTTCATGGATATTATCAATTTCTTCCCTTAATTTAAGTTTTGCTTCATCTACATCTCTCTGTGTTTCTTCTACTTCTTCTTTGTCTGCAAGTTCAGATGGAAGAGGTATTCTTCCACCTAAGTATTTTTCCCATTGATCATTAGTTAATGGAATGAAGAACTCTAAAACTGCTGTCATTACTTCTGATAATTCTCCATGTTCTAATAGAATATCTAGGGAATCATCAATATCGTCCCATGAAAGGAATGTTCCATCATTTATTTTTAGACATTTTTTACCTATTCCAGTTATTTCATATTCGTTGGTTATTTGTGTATGTTTTAATTCTTCTTTATTATGTAATGCATAGTGTCCTATTAGATTTGACACTCTGCTTGATGGCATTTTTGTTAATGTAGTCATAATGTATCTCTCCAAATATTTTTAAGTACTCTATGTACTTCTTGTATTATAGTATTATACACATAGTATTTAAAGGTTTTGATTTTTAGACTATATTTTATTAAAAAATAATTTAAATAAATTAAATAAAACTTAATAAAGAAATTTCATATTTTTTACTTTTCTGTAAAAAAAATAAGAAACATAATACCATCATACAAAAAAAATTAGGAGGGGACAAACATAAGAGTAATTCTAAAATTCAAACCACTCACACACCACACATACAACACAATAAGCAACTATGACATCCAAGGATTCATATACAACTTACTCCGAGGAACATACTTCCACAACCACCACCTACACCAAGGCTTCAAGTTCTTCACATTTTCCAACATATTTCCAATCACACCATATAATCCAAATAAACCAAAAACATTGATCATCGCTTCACCAAGTGATAATTTGGCATGGCACATCTATGAACAATTGAAAAACAGAGAACTATTTCACCTAAACAAACATCCGATGGAAGTAGTACAAGTAAGAAAAAGCTTCCAAAAACTAAGAAAAAACATTATCACAGCAACTCCAATAGTATTATTTCAAGATAACACAAAAAACAGGTACTTCTCCTTTAAAAAAGATGAATTTAATTTCTTTTTCAAAAGACTAACCGATAACTCAATTAAAAAATATAATGCATATTACAAAGAAGACTTAACACTACAAGAACCATTAATAACTGATTTCAAATTCAGAAAAGAAGTACCCGTTAATATAAGCATTCATGGAGAAACAATACTAATTATAGGCTCACTATGGAAGTTAAAATGGAATATTTCCGATGATATGAGGAAATTAACCCACTTCCTGTTTGATACAGGACTTGGAGAAAAGAATTCCCTAGGAATGGGATTCATAAACAATTACCAAAGAAAGTAGGAGGTGAGTATATTTGGAAACGTTCAGTAAAACACTACAACACGCAACAGACTTCCAACCAGTCGAAGGAGACCTTGAAGGTACCTGTTGCATGTGTGGAGAACATACAACACATGGAAACAAGAAAAAATTCGGAAATAACTTCACATGTGCAGATTACATTAGTTCAGGTGATGTTATATGTCCATACTGTCAACATTTGGTGTCAAATAGTAATAAGTACAGGCGTACAATGTTCTTATTAACAGAAGATTCATTTAAACCTTTTAAGAAGAAAGATATTAAAGAAATAATCTTTAATTTACCATCTGACAAGGATTTTTACTTATATCTAACTAAAACATGGCAGAAGTTGGGGTATATTCTAATGAATCATGCACGGAATAGTGCTGGGACAAAAGATATAACATGTATTGTTGATTACAATATTATCACATTCACATTACCTGATTTACAGGAAAAATATGAACTCTGTAAAAGGTTACGTGAATATAAAATAAGTAAAGAAGTATTAGAAACAGCTTCTTTCGAAGTACACCATTACCGTAGATTAAATGAAGCCTACGGAAATATTAAAACTAGACAATTAATAAATAAAGTAAATAGCTATAAAAATAACCCAGTATGGGATTTAGCAATATATATTTGTGATTAAAATGAATGTAAATGAACAAAAAGAATTAGAAGTAGAAAGTAAATTAGCGTACGTGTTAGCAAAAGCATATACCCTCATACCATGGAATAAAATAAAAGTAAACAATGCTCATAAATTCTTCATGGAAAGAATAAGAGCAAGTAGTAATACAAGAACATTTAAGGAATATATTGACGTATTATGTATGAAATTGAATGTAGAAATGATGAAAATAAATACAAACATTATGACTTTCTCAATGAAAATAATGCAATTACTATGAAACTATTACGTACTGAAAGCTTATATATTTGTAACTTTGCACTTGAAACAGCAGATAGAATGAAAAAAGGAGAGTTAAAAGATGGAAACAATAATGATTAAGGGTAATTGGACAGCTCTAAGTCCTATAACACATTTTGGAAGCGAAGAATATGGTACAACAAAACTATTCAACGTACAACCAACAGTAATAAATAATAGCCTATCTGGTGAACCAGAAATAGATAATATCCCTGTTGTCCATGGAAATGCTGTACGTGGAATGCTAAGACGATTACTCTTAGATGATTACCTTACACAAGTAGGATACGACCTAAATAGTAAAAAAGTATATCATTTCTTATTCACTGGAGGTATATTAGAAGCATTAGACCCAAAAGACAAAGGTTCAATTAATCTTACAAAGAAAAAAGATATAAGAAAGTATATCCCTCCTATCAGTCTACTAGGAAGTGCTCTAGGAAACCAGATGATTCAGGGAAAACTCAAAGTAGGCATGGGAAACATAGTATGCGATGAAACAAAACACTACATTGAAGAAACAGGAAACACATACAGTGCATATAACCTTAAAGCAACCGATTTTGGTACTCGTCTTGATGACCTAGAAATAGGAAGACAAATACAAGAAAACGAAGACAAAACAAAAGACAAAGATGAAGAAGAACAACATACACAAATGAAATACGAATTCGAAACACTTATCAGAGGTACAAAGTTTACACATGAATTCATACTCGAGGATATGTTACCACACGAAAAAGGATGCTTCAAACGTATGCTTGAATTATGGGATGAACGTCCTTATTTAGGAGGAAAAAGTGGAACAGGATATGGACGTATCAAGTTCGAATATAATGATATTGATGAATTTGACAGTCAAATATACTTAGACTACCTTGAAGAAAATAAGGATGATATACAGAGATTCTTGGTGGGCTTATGCAAACAATTCAGATAGATAAAATAGAGGATTATACGGTTGGTCATGATTACCAACCGATAAAAGTTTCCATGAGTATAAGACCCCCATTGTATCTTGCAAATCCTTGGATATATCTTGATGGAATCTTATCATATTTATGTCTTCGTGAGGCACTCGGGGAAGATTTTTGGAGCCTTCCATCTGACGTAATAATTGATATAAGCAATTTGGATATTCCTTTGAAAAAAACAGATGATATATATCATACAAGTGTTAGTATACTTAATCATCCTGTATTGAAAAAGGATACGATTTATAAGCGTTTCACTGATAAGGAATCATATCATCTATCAGAAAAACAAAGACAAGGAAAAATAAGAACTAATGCAGGTCATTACAAAGATTTCATGATTAATTTACCTATTATAGTAACTGATAATGTTACATGGTACTGTAATGGTGATAAAAAAGAGTTACAACGCTTATTAAAACATATCCATTACATTGGTAAGAAAACAAGTATAGGTGGAGGATATGTGAAAAAAATAAGGATAACTGAAACAGAAGCAGATTATAGTTTCTATAAGGATGGTTATATACTGAAACAGATACCTGGAAAACTAAAAATTAATATTCCAGTTACTCCTGGAAGTAATTGGAGTAGATGTACATATAAACCGCCTTACTGGGATAATTCACAAGTTGAACTATGCCGAATGCCTCCAAATCAGTTAATAGGAGAAGAAAATAATGCATAAGGATAATAATATGCCTAGAAGACAAAGGAAAGCATATGAATATCATGCAAAAACTCCTCAGTACAAGAACAATATCAGAAAAGCAGAACAGAATATACATGAAATACTAGATAACCCTGAGTATGATCCTGTAATAGAATATAGCGGAGGGAAAGATAGTATAGTACTAACTGACATGGTAATGAGACAAGACAATACTATACCCGTGTGGAATTATCATCCCGGATATGCACAGAGTACAAAACAATTATTCAGGTCAGAAAAAACACAAAATGAAATATTAAAGACATTACACACCATGAAAAAGGTACCTGAAAGTATATATATTGCGAATATGCCTACAATGGATAAGAATTATCGTATAGGTGATTATTTCAAACTCTTATTTGAGTATATGGAAAAAAAGAAGTGTAACCTTGAATTACTGGGTATACGTGGACAAGAAAGTGTTACAAGGAAACATAGAGTAAAACAAGACCTTGTACATGTAGAAGGAGACCGTGTTGTTTCTTTCCCAATTAGTCATCTTTCATGTGATGATATATGGGCATATATACTTACAAATGATATTTATTATACAAGTCATTATGAGAAATATGGTCCAGTCTATGGGTGGGATAAAGTACGTTTTACAAGTCATTTTAATGAGAATGACGTGTATACGGGAGGAAATTACTTTTTTGATAAAATAATGTATAGTAATGAGGTAAATGAACAGCCTAAGAGGAGGTGATATGTATGGGTAGTAGTGGAGGAAATTCTTCAGATAGATCACACCGGTCTGGAGGAGAAAGTAGAAGAAGTCCTAGAAAGAACTTACTGAAACGATTAAAAAAACATTCAAAATAAGATATAATATGAGGAGGATAATTCACATCCTCCCATTTTATGGTGGAGGTAAAAATAATGGAAAAAGAACATGTTTACATGTATGGTTGTAAACTACATGAAGATGACCCCGAGATTATACATGAAATAGAGTGTGGGGATATAATGGAATATGATGAAAATATTATATTATTTTATAAACAATACTACTATAAAAACAAGTTAAAAGACAAACTAGACATAGGAGAACGTACTGCACAAAAATTAGTTATACATGGATTCTTTAATCCTCTCCACATTGCATGGATGACAGTAGACGAGTTAATAGAAGAGGCAGGATTAGAAGACTACGAGGCCAAATACGTTAGTGCATCAGCAAGAAAAGTGGAAGGAATAGATTTAAAAGCAGCATATGAACGATTGTTTAAAAAGGAAGAGTAATAATTAACAGTATGAGAAGTGATGTAATATGAAGGATTATAAATACAGAATAACATTATATGAAAATTATGATAACTATGATGATATGAAATTATCATTGAAAGTATCAGAGGAACAAGCAAGAATACTCGAGAAGAACATCAAAAAGTTAGAATTCAATAATATAACACATGAACCAGTCACGGATTATCTTTGTGACCTATTAGAAGGAGTACAAGAAACAGTTATTACTACTGTAGATGAATTTAAAACTGATGAGGGAGAAATAAACAATGCTTGAACCTGATGAAATGGAAAAATTAATTATAGATGCACTACTTGAATATGATGAAAATTCACCAAGTGAAAGTCAGAGAAAAGTATTATATGAGATAACAGAATGTGATTATATACCTTATCTCCTCAGGTACAAAGTAATAGTATTAACTCAACCATTTCATCCATTTATCGGAGATATATTGAATATGATTGACACTCAACGGGAATATCTTCAATCAGAACGTCAATTAGATGTTCTTGAATATATAGGTGTGAAAATTGAAGGAATTTATAGCATCAATCCTAATAAAATATATAAGAAAAAAGAATAAGATATGTATCAAAATGGAAAAATTAATAATAAATCCTCAATGGTTGATATATGCAAGAAAATGTAATAAATATACACAACAAGAAGTAAGCAAGGCATTACACAGAGATATAAAGACAATAGAGCATTGGGAACAAACAGGCGAACTATATGAAGAAGAATTAGAACAAGTAGCTAAGTTATACAATGTAAGTTCTCTTTACTTTTTGAATAATGATACACCCCCAAATTATCCAGTAAAAAGGATAAGCATAAACAAGAACATTAATGTGGATGTATGGATTCCAGTGAAAAAATATTGGAGATAAACTTATTATTGGGAATGAATAGTGATTAATATGACAATAGGAGTTAGATTAAAGGAGTGAAAATACAATGATAAAAAGTAATTTTGATGAATTTGATGAGTTTATACTATTTTTAAAAAAAGTATATAATGGTGATTTAAATTATTCATTTCTAGATATTTATGAAACATTTATACAGAATCAAACGTATCACAATCTTATGAAAAAATATTGTATATTATATGATATGCAATGTAAATATGAATCAGAAGAGTATGAATATGAAAAGATTGATTTATTTATGAGTGATGTTCATATGTTATTTCGAAGAGAATTAGAGTTTATTATTCATAATCCTGATTTAAATAAGTATAGTAATGAATAGTGATGAATATGACAATAGGATCCAGATTAAAAGAATTACGAGAAAAAAATAATTTCACACAAAAACAGATAGCTGAATATCTTGATTATGACCTAAGTTATATAACAAAGCTAGAAAAAGATGAAAAAATATTAACAGTTTATGCTTTAGAAGAATTATGTGATTTATATAATTGCTCAGAGGAATATATATTATATGGAAATCAAGAAGATTCTGATGAGTAATGAATGGTAATTCTTATTATTGAGAGTGAAGAGTGATTAATATGACAATAGGTTCTAGGCTAAGAAAATTACGAGAAAAAAATAACCTTACACAAGAAATAGTAGCAGAATATATAAACTACACAACAGAAGGATACATAAAACTCGAAGAGGGCAAAGAAATACTAAAAGTAGATGTATTACTAGAATTATGTAAATTATACAACTGTTCGGAGGCATATATACTACATGGAGAAGAAAATATCAATAATTGCATGAAAAAAAAAATGAAACGATGAAAGTAGGTAATCTTCCCGTAGATTTCGGAGAAAAAGAGGCAAAGAAATCTATGAAATCACTAAATAATATTATTGATGATATACTACATGGAGATCACGAAGACTCTAACGAGGCATTTAATGAATCTTTTATAAAAACCATAAAAGATAGGGAAAAACAAAAATCTATTGAAATCACTGATTTAAATCAATTATTTGAAGGATCTGATATAATGTGGGTAAAAATTATGAATATGTTAAGTTCACTATTTAATACAATACAAAGCTATAAAGATATTCTCATAGAATATAACAAGCTTAACATACAGAAATCTATTATTAAACAAAAACAGAGAGAACTCAACATAGATATCTCAAATAGTATCGGTGAAACAGTTCGGAAGGACATAAAAGATGCAATACTTACAGAGATACATTATCAAATCTATTTAGCAATCAAACAAATGATGATTAATACTAGTTTATCAATCACATTATCTGATGGTACAACATACTCCACAAGTCGAGAAATTATTACTAAGTGTAACGTTGAAACATATATATCCCAAAACTTGACTAAAGAGTTTAACACATACATAACAGACATAGTATGTAACGAAAAAATAGAAACAGTCCCTGACTACCTAAAATACAGGTATACAGAGGAGAATAAGCAGGTAATAAACATCCTCACCACACAATTCGATAAACTATTCAAACAACAATATAGTAATGTGGACTTACTTAATCCACCAAAAGAGATAAAAGACATCCAGTACAACATCAAGACCTAAATTTTGCCTTGCTAAAGTAAAAAAAAAGTAGAAGTAAAAATTTAATTCAGTTTTCTCCATACCTAATATGTTACATAATTACTTGTCTGTTTTGCTTTCTTCATTCCGCGGTCAAACATAGCTACTACGTCTGAGTATCCTTGTTTATCATGGTATAGCTCATCAGCTTTGCTATAGAAATTTATCTGATTTAACTCCTTATTCTCATTATTAAGTGACCGTTCCACCTCATGGAACATATTTACTATTTCAGTAGTTGTTGGTTTTGATTCTTTTGCTGTTTGCTGTGTCTTCCTCTGTTTAGGTACTTTCTTAGTATCAATACAATCTATTGCATCTAATTCCTCAATATCAAATGCTTGTATGAGTAAGTAGCGTCGTGCATAAGTCTGCAGTCCACCAATTACTTGCATAGCCTGGAATGGATTCTCCATGTTAACAGGGGGTAGAGGTATACTGAATGATGCACTGGTCATTGTATCTTCATCACGTATAATCATAATCCCCTCCGTAGAGGAGAAATTATAATGATTACTCATATGATTATCTTCCATCCATCGTAGTACTACAGGTAATAAGTCCTTTAATTCATAGTACTGGAACTTATGGAACTTATTCCTTCCACTCTTCTTAATACCCTGTTCCATGAAGTACATTTTACCTTTCTGGATTTTACTATAAACATCCTCTCCTTTGTTTTTATTATAATTATCTATTGTTGTCATGATACATCACCTTTTATTATAATTTGCTCCAATGATCTACTATTCTAGTTGTTCTTTTAATCTTACTCGGATTATGAGGGGGCTTATTATACCTCTTACCCCCTTCTTTTTTCTTTTTAGCATGTGTTATTCTTCCAGTCAAATATGGAAGAGTGTCATCTACTGGAAATGACTTATTATCCTTCCGGGGAATGATTGTTCCCAATGCTACGGTTTCATAATTATTAATACAATAGGTTATGAATCGTTTCATCTGGGGTTTATATATCCTCTGTGAATTTTCACCTAGTCCATCCATGAATATATCTTCATGTTTTATGTATGTTATCATCCAGTCCTCAATGGGGGTCTTATGTTCTTTAACATAGTTCAGAAATATTGTAATCCGATACTTGTTAATGGAATCATTCTCTGAATATTCTTCCAGTAGTTTATTATATACATCCATGTTTTCTCTCCTTCTACTCTTATGCATATGGTAAGTGATATGGTTAGTATTATGAATGCTATTATTAGCATAGCATCATCCCCATCCACCATCATGCACCTCCATGAATATTTCCTGGATTCGTGAGAGTACTTCTTTCTTTTTTTCATCTATTTCATAATCTGCTTGGAGGTATTCTTCAAGTAATTGTTGTGCTTGTTTCTCATATTCTTCTAATAATTGTATTTCTTCTTCTATGAGGTGGCCATCGTATTGTTCTAGCCATTCTCGTAATTGAGGGTCAATTATTTCCATTTTATGCTCTCCTTTCTCCCATACTTGCTGTACCAAAGTGTATTCGAATACGGCGTAGATCTGGTGAATTATATACATCGCCAGATGCATATTCAGTTAATTCTACTTGTTTTACTAGTTCCTCTACTTGTTCTTTCAGAGGAGTAGTATCAATATTCTGTTCCTCACATAGTACATCAAGATACTCTATTGCTGATAGTAGTTCTTTGATTGTACTTCTCATAGTAGAGTCCATTATATGTACACTCCTACCATGATGGAAAAGATTACTACTCCTATGAGTATTGCCATGAGGCATATGCCATCAAGGCTAAGTTGTAGTCGTGGAAGGTCTCCTGGTTCTTCCACGTATGTGTTTCTTTCTAGAGTTCGCATGGGACTTCACCTCGTATCCTGCTTGTGTTTGTTTTTTGGAGGTATTTTGTAACTATGTCAGTTACATCAACCATATCAAGAGGGTCGACAATTCTTTTTTCATCCCATACTCTCTCTTTCACGACTACAAACCTTGTAGTCCAGTTACCTGGTAGAGGACATCCTTCCATGTAGTCCATGATTTTATCATGTTCCATGTTGATATCATGGATAGGTGTCTCTAGGGAGTATCCTCCCCCGATTTTACCTTTTCTGCTGAGCCTGTATTTCCTCATGGAAAGGGTTATACGGAGATGGTTTTTTTGTTCTCCATTAAGAGAACCTGTATAACCGTTATTCCTTAAAAACTTAAGAACTTCTTCACTTATTTCATTTTCCTGTTCATCATAATACTTAGTAGTCCATAATAGGTTATTCCAGCAAGGACTATGAATATAGGCTATGATTTTATCATAGTCTAGTTTATCTATCTTCTCTTCTAAGGCTGGAAATGGGTTAATAGACCCATCTCTAAATCTCACATACTTTTTTATTATAATCATAAAACCACTCTTAATCCAGTCCAATTACTATTTTTTTTTGATGGAACACTTTCATTTGGATCACAAATTAATACAGGAATATTATTATCCCTGCAATATTGTTGTAATTTTCCATATTCAATGGAACCAATACTTATTGTAACTAGTAAGGCATCTTTTACAAACCCTACTCTTTCATACATGTCTTGTATGAGTGATAAGGTATGCCTATCTATTGTAGTGTTATCATTTTCAATATCATGGTGTATTAACCATCTAATACGTTCACTAGCACTTGTGCCTGTAACTTTGCATTTTTTTATAAATAGTTCTTTATCCGCATGGGAGACCCTTGCTTTAATAACACTGTCTGTTGCCATTTTTACTTCTCCATTAATTTTTTTGAGAAGTAGTAAAAAAAGAGAGTTTGATGTACATGTGTAATCATAGCAAAATATAAATGTATTTGTTTACAAAAATAGATTTGTAATACTATACATGACTCGCTGAAGTATTGTATTATACTTTTCTAGACTAGAACCCCAAATTCTAGTCTAGATTTAAATCTAAAACTCTTTTTATTATAACTTTTTTCTACTTCTATTTTTTATTATATACGAGGTAGTATATAAATGTATGTGTTTTTATGTGTGTATATAATAGTATATACTGTATAATTTTATAAACATTTATATACTACAACATATAAAATAATATATAATGAACTATTTGGTGAGGAAGATGGATATCTTAAGTAAAACTGTAAAAGTAACAAAAAGTGGAGGGAATCAACCCTCAAAAAAAGTGACAATACCTGCAGAAATGGTCAGTGCACTAGATATTCATTTTGGAGATAAAGTTTCATGGACATTGTGTGTTGATGATAATACTGGTGAAAAATATCTTAAATTACACTTGCAATGAGGGTTACAGTTGCAATGTAACTTAAAACTAGTTTATATAACTTATAATTATTGATATATGCTATATTTTTACACTTGAGATGTAACTTATATAGTCGTATATTGCAAGTGTAACTGTAAAAAGATATACATATAGTACTGTGGACCATGTGGACACAAAATTTAATATTAACTGGAAAAGAAGGAATACGATTAGGTATTATTTTTTTACAAAATAATTAATACTTTCCATGTGAATAGTATGAACTTGTAGGCACTGTGGCCACAACATCCTCTATATATTCGCTGAAAACATTTACAAATGTAACATTTGAAACTAAACTAAATAAAGTTATTTCAAATGTAAAATTAAACTATTTCTGACGTAAAAATAAATTATATTGTTAAATACATTATTATTATTATTATTATTATTATTATTATTATTATTAAATTATATTATATATCAATAAACAGATATATCAACAATGTTATATAAAAAAAAAATAAGAAAAAAGTAAAAACTCAGGATTATAACTGGTTTATTAAAAAATCAAGCATGTAACTTCTGTTGCTGTTTTTCCATGGAAAGTGTTTCATAATATTCTAATGCCTCTGCATGCAATGTAAAATTATAGGTATGATTTTTATTTTTATTTACAATATCCTGTATATCTTTTTTAGTTAATTTAAAGAATTCTTTTCTATTATTAACTTTATTTACCCTACAATAATCATATTTATTATGTAACTCTGTTTCCAGATCAAATGCATTCTCACTAAATATAAATGCATGTACATCATATTTAAAAGGTACACTCGCATTACTTAATTCATTTACTCTTGCTTCTGGGTCATCTCTTCTTGTTACACCTATTTTATACACTCCTTCTCCAAATGAACCTATATTACTTATAATATATACAAAGCCTGCACCAGTCCTTAATCGTTTATTTTCTATGTCTTCTTGGTCTTTTTCTTGTTTTGTTATTTGTTGTTGTAATGCTTTTATTTGTTTTAATAATTCCTGTTTTTCTTGTTCATTTTTTGCTTCTTTCTCTGCTTGTCTTTGTTTTTCTTCTAATTCTTTTTGTAGTTTTGTTTTCTGTTTTTGTATTGCTTTTTCCTTTCGTTCTAACTCTTTTTGTACTTTACGTTCTTCTTTTTCTCTTGCCCTTGCCTCTTTTAATAATTCTTTTTCTTCTTGTTTCTTTAGTTCGTATTCTACTGCTAATTGTAACTCATCATATTTTAAATCTAAATATTTTTCATTTATGAATACTTTATTTCTATCATTCATCTTATTGATACGTTTATATACTTTAGTTATTTTGTCTTTTTGTTTGTTAATGTTAGAAGGCCTTGTCTGGGATATTATTTGTTGAGTTTCTATGTTAAATGTATATACTGCTTGTTTTATGTTTTGGTTAGTCATTGCTTTTCCTTTTCTTTTATCTCCATCTACTTCCCATTCTGTATAACATAGAGCAGCTCGTTTGTCTTTAACCATTTGTTTTTGTTGGTTTCTTACTTGTTTGAGTTTATCTTTGTATTCTTCGCTTTTTGTGAATGTATATTGTGGTTCATATAGTCCATATTCTTGCATGGATACGTCATCTTGTACTAAGTCATATTCTTTTTGTTTTTCTTGTATTTCTTGATTAAGTTTATTTAATTCTCTTTGTTTATCATTAATAGTTCCTGCCAAGTTAATATTTAGTTCTATTCTTTTTAACTGGGCTTCTTTTTGTTGTATTGTATTATTAGTTATTTCTATTTGATTAATATTCTCTTGAAGTTTATTATTAATTTCTCTTGTTTTTTCTTCTTCTTTCTGGGTTAATATTTGCTCTATATTGTTTAGTTCTTCTTGTTTATCCATTATTTTTGTATTTATTTCATCCATCCTTTTTTGTTCAATATCAGATAATTTTTTAGTAATATCATTTAATTCATTTTGTTTTTCATCGATTTCTTTTTGAACTGTTTTTAACTCTTCTTGTAATGGATTTTTCGTTTTCTTGTTAAGATAGTATGCACCAATTACTATTAATGGTAATCCTATTAATGATCCATAAACTGTTATTGTTAAAATTACTCCTATAATTATAGTTATAAATTCTTTATTATCTTTTACTCCCATAAATAATAAATACTCCTTTTCTTTTTTTTTTATTAATAATATTATATAATTAATCCTAATTTAATGTTATGTGATTAACTATTATTAGAGATGAGAACTATAGGATTTAAAGATAATCCATTGTTCATTATAAAAATAAGTAATTTAAAGATACTAACATAGTAAAATAATAGAAAAGATTATAACTCCTATATGTATATACTATTATATAACCTATTCTAAAATTGTTATAGGAGTGTAATAATAAATATGAGAACTAAAAAAATAATTATAATAATAATAGCAGCAATAATAATATGTGCAATAGGAGTAGGAGCTTACTACCTAACCCAATCAGAATACAAAACAATCAACATGACTGGAATAACAATAGAAGTACCTAACAGTGATGCAACAGTGAACAATAACAGTGTAAACTATAACACTTATGATGACCATGATAATAATCTATCAATAAAGACATGGGCATTACGAGACCTAAGTGATGCAAATGGAACAGCACAAGCAGTAGTAGACATTGGATTACAATATGGAAGTAACCTAGCACAAAACGTTACATATAATAATATATCTGTTGCTAATAAGAGTGGAACATACTCATATTATGAAACAGACGAACAAAACAAGTGTATAATACTAATCACAGGTACAAATATTGATGCTGTTACACATGCAGCTAAAAGCATTAATAAAACAGGAATAAATCCAGTAGGTGGAAATACTACTCTCGCAAACTTAACTCTTAATAATACAACAGTTACTAATAATACTACAGGTACTGTAGATGCAACAAATACAGCAACCACAAACAAAGTACAATCAAATAGTAAATCAAGCAAAAGTAGTAGTAATAGTAAATCCAGTTCAAATGATGCACCATATGGAAGATCAGATGATGGAACACCATTCAAAAGTAATGAAGAAAGAGAACAATATTATTATGAGATTGTAAATTAGTTATTTACTATTTTTTATTTTTTTTCCTTTGATAAATCATCTATTTCAATATACTCTCACCTCCTTAGTATAAGTCTAACAAATTCATATCCCAATTTATAGATTCCCAGAAATCTCTTTCATGCATTGCATCTTCTAAACTATCATATGTTCCAAAAACAAGTATTTCTCCATTAACAGACTTCTGTATCCAATATCGTGGATTATTATTTTTATCTTTCCTATAATGGATATATTTCATAGGTGTATTATGTTTTCTTTTTTTTCTAACGATTTTCCTATACTCAGGATTCCAGTCATGTTCTTCTAGGAAATCACGATACTCTCTTGCTTCTTCTAGGGTATTAAATGTACCGTAATATATTTGATTATTATTAATTCGTTTACTCACATTATATTTTCCAGAAACAGACTTTTGAATATACTTTTCACATTTAGGTTTACAAGCATATTTAATATCCCATTGATGATCTTCCAGAAAATCTCTACGTTGCATTGCTTGTTCTAGTGAATTAAAAGATCCATAATACAATCTTTCACCATTTATTTGTTTTTCTATCTTATAATATGGTTTATCCTTGTATTGTCTCTTGAATATATTTCTCGTAGGATTATCTTCCAATAATTACACCTTCCTAACATAAATCTAACATATCCATGTCCCAATCGATAGACATCCAAAAATCACGTTCATGTATGGCATCCTCTAATGTATGATATGTTCCAAAGGTTATAGGTTCATAATTAAATACTTTCCTTACAGAATACGTGTTTTGTTTATTATTATAATAAATATTCTTGGGTAAATTATTCTTATTCCATTGACTATAACGACTTATTTTCCTATATTCAGGATTCCAGTCATGTTCTTCTAGGAAATCACGGTATTCCCTTGCTTCTTGTAGTGTTTCGAATGTTCCAAAGTATACATCTTTTCCATCAATCCTTTTGCTAATATAATATTTCTTTCTATGTTTTTTAATATACTTGTTAATATTATAATTCTTTTTAATATACTTTGTATTCCATGCATGATCTACTAGGAAGTCCCTGTATTTTCTTGCTTCTTGTAGTGTTTCGAATGTTCCATAGTACGTCCTTTTACCATAAATAGTCTTTCTAATTACATACTTATTTCTTGAGGGGTAAATATATGTATTATCATCAGATTTCATTAGATCCTCTCCCTAATTATTAATATAAGTCTAGTAAGTCTATATTCCAATTTATACTAATCCAGAAATCTCTTTCATGTACTGCTTCCTGTAGTGTATTATAGGATCCAAAATGTGTATTGACTCCATGAATAGTTTTACTGAGATGATACTTATTATCATGTTTTCCATGTGAGATATATTTATGAGTAGATTTTTGGGGTCCTCTCGTGTATTTCTTGTATTGTATATCCCATTCATGTTCTATTAGAAAATCCCTGTATTCTCTTGCTTCTTGTACTGTTTCGAATGTTCCATAGTAATGACAAGTTTTATTAATTGTTTTATAAATACGATATTTCCCATCTAGATATCGTATATATTGCATGGATTTGTCAGGGCGTATTTGGTATTGTATATCCCAGTTATGTTCTACTAGGAAATCTCTGTGTTGTCTTGCCTCATCTATATTCTTGTATTTTCCATAGAAGTAGCATTCTTTACCAATATATTTATATATATTGTAGTAGTTTCCTTTTTTGTATATATATTTGTTAGGTCTGGTCATACAGTCCACCTTTTTGGTAATTGGTTATGGATAACAATTTAATTTTTCCTGTCATTACCCATTTAATATTTTATCATACGAAGCACGAACACGTGTCTTATCAAGGTTTACATAAATCATCGTAGTAGTAATAGAATTATGACCTAGCAATTGTTGTACTAACTCAATAGGCATATCATGATTAACAAGGGTAGTAGCAAATGTTCTACGGAACCTGTGTGGGTGAACCTTAGGAATTCCACAATCTCTACCTGCTTCACGTAAACGACGTTCAACACCATTTACCTTTAATTGTACATTTAACTCATCATCACTACTAAAAAGCCACCAATCCATAGAACGAGGACTATCAAAAAACTCTTCACGAGCCTTTAAATAATTATCAATAGCTGTACGTGCCCTTGTATTAAATAAGGTTTCACGCTCCTTATTACCCTTACCTAATACCTTCACAGTTAAATCCGTGAAATTTATATCTGAAAGATGAATTCCACATAACTCACCTACACGAATACCACTTGACAATAACAACTCAAAAATTGCAAGATCACGCATAGCTGTTAAACTACCTGTCTTTTTTCTTCCTTCTTTAAATATTTTAGATGTAAAATAATTTCTAAGTTTTTCCAGTTCTACAATATTAAATGGTTTTTTAACAGTTTTCTGTTCTTTAATCCGTGGAACCATAACCATAGGATCCTGTAAAATATAACCCATTTTATGAACCCATCCAAAAAATGATGAAAAAATACGACGTTCATTATTTAAGGTAACATTACTACAGGAATTTCCTTTCATGTCAAGATAATTTAAAACATCACTACTTGTAATAGCTCTAGTAGGCTTCCTAATATATTCATAAAATCGTCGTAGTGTACCCTCATAATATTCAAGTGTACGTGGAGATAATCCTGCTAGCTTCTTTACATTAAGAAATGCTCTCATAATTGATTCAAAATCATTATTATTATCCTCATATCTCTTATAAGGGTCAATAACTTCCACCTTACTTAACTCAGATATAATCACATGTTTAATAAGATTTAACTGATTTTCGGATACATGAGGAGTAAGTGCTCTTAATATATTCTCAATAAATGTTATCTTAATATCATCCATTGTTGTCTGAACAGTTGATCCTCCTATATTTTGTGAAATATATTTCATTTAGTTACCTCTCTGAAATTAGATTATATTCTGTTTTAATAGTATCCTTATCACTTGCAACATATATCTTTGTAGTATTAAGACTAACATGTCCTAATAATTGCTGTACACGTTCTATACCCATTCCTTTATTTACCAGTTTTGTGGCAAATGTACGTCTGAATCTGTGGGGATGTGCTTTTTCTACTCCAGCTTCCTCCCCTAATTTTTTAACAAAAGTTGTTACACCATTTGTACCTAGAGGACGGTTTCCCTGAGCTACAAATAAAGCTTCTTCACCAGTGCTAATATCAGTTCGTAGATTAAGGTATTTCTGGATATAATATTTTGCAATTTCACTAAAAAATACTACACGTTCCTTATTACCTTTACCAAGTACTTTAACACTCCTTTCATTTATATTCATATCTTTAATATGAATTCCACACAGTTCACCAACACGTATACCACTGGATAATAGTAATTCTAATATTGCTAAACCTCTTACAGCACTTTTATATTTATACAATGTTTTATCATAAGAAGCATCATCAATTCTTTTTTTACAAGTGTTTCTTAATTTATCAAGTTCTTCATCAGTATAAGGTTTCTTCACCTTTTTAGGTTGTTTAATAGCATCTATCTTATCCATAGGATTTCTTAATATATGTTCTTGTTTTTGACACCAGTTGAAGAATGAACTTAAATTTCTTCTATAATTATCAGCAGTTACCTTACTACTCTCTTCTATTTTCAACTCTAAATAATCCTGTATAACACTACTTGTATAATCAGTTATACTAGTTAATCCAGTAGCTTTCATAAGATTTAAGAGAGTTGACTTATAAAATTCAAGAGAACGTTCAGATAATCCACTTACTCTTTTAGATTTAATAAATAAATCAATTAATTGTTCAAAATCATTCTCCCTGTACTCATCATACGTTCTGTAAGGGTCTACTACTTCTACTTTTCCAAGCTCATGTATTAATACAGGTTCAATACGTTGAGCTTGATTATCTGAGACAATACCCATAATACCCCTCATAAATGAGTGTACAAAGTTTTCCTTCACTTCATCCAACTGAGTATTTACACTATTACTGTTATTATATCCTATCCCATTAGTGAACTCATTAAGCATGAATAGATTCTCCTATAAAACATTTTGCTTCCCCTACATTATCCACACTCATAATAGTGAATGGGAATTCATGTATCTTCCAAGCATCAAATAGTTCCCCCGATAATGAATTACCCCAGAGTACACTACCTTTCACACCATGAACTAGGAAGTTAAGTACACACATCTTCGCTGCTTGTTCATCAACATCCTCACCAAAACATAGGGCTCGTGGATGATGTATATGCCATACTAGAAGTAATCTACCACTACCACAAGCACAATCCATACAATTACCATTCTCTTTTTCCTGTATTGTATTCACTGTACTAGCCATAGCATTTGTAACACTAGGAGGTGTGAAGAATTGACCCTTAACACCAGCCTTATAACTGGAAATAATAATATCCTCATATAACTCTCCTAATAAGTCATACCATTCATTATCTTGTAAGGATTCTTCCATTCCCTGTATCCATGCAAAAAAACATTCCTGAAAATTCCTATAATCTTCTTCTTCATATTTTTCATGATGAAAATATTTCTTATGAGGATTAATTAAGAATTGATCAATACTATAGTTTAGAAAATCAGTCCAAACAGTACTAGCATCCCTAGTATAACATAATTTATCAAATGCTTTATCAAATTCCATGTTATCTAGTCTCCTATTCAAGGATGTTGACTATAATCAATTTCTTTAAGAATTATTTTTTCAAGCATGGGTAATAATTCCAATACACGTTTTTCATGATATATTAAATTATCAATAGAATATACATCTTTACACTTCGCATTTAACGATTTATATTCTAACTCATCATAATCTAACTGCTTTTTAGTCATAACTTCTTGTTGTAATGTTATTGCATATAATTTCATAAGAGTTAAACGATCTTTTTTCATAATATAATCTTCATAAATCCCACTTAACTCATACTGGAAACTATCAGTATATTCTTCTTCACCTTGCCAAAGATTCTTAATTTTTTCTTTGAAATTATTTAGGAAATGCAACTCTTGTTCAATTTCACTCACTTGCTTTTGCATGATTTTCAATCCTCTTCTAATTCTCGTAAATCCTCTAAAGAATTCAAATACGTGACACGCATCTGTATCTGTGCATCAGTATATACTGATTCAAAACGTGCTTCCATGTTAGACAATATTTTTGCTTGTCCCATGGATAATGGTGTATCTCCTATCACATCATACAATTCATGAGCCCATTCACGCATAGTAGACTCCTTAGTATTATTAGATAAAGGGATACGCATTATATCATTAATATAATCCTTATTACTTCTCATAACTCCCATCCCTCCGGTATTTCTATCATCTTTCGACCTGATTCTCCATATTCTATAATAATAGCATTACGTTCTGGACTATAGTAGATATATCCACTACTCCATTGATTCTGGTCTTCATCCATAAAAATCAACTTGCCATGTTGTTCTAATTCGTAAACTATTCTCAGAAAATTATATTTTGTTGTATCTGGTGCAAGTTCCAGAACAGCATAGATTATCTCCGAATCTTCCATAAATTCACTATATCGAGTTATTGCATTAAAATACAGAGTTATCACATCCATTTAAGGGTAGGGTGGTTAATTGTGGTGATGATGTAGGATATAACTCCTCCAAGTACACATCATCATATAATAATATAAAAATGGAATTAATAAGCTTCTCCTCGTGTGTAGTAGTAAAAAAATTTCTTATTTTTTTTATATAAAAAAGGAGAAAAAAAAGAGATGACTTAACAGTCCCTTTTTTCCATGCACATTTCCAACTATAAAACATTTGAGCAAAAATTCCACTTTCTTATAATGAAAAAAAAAATGGTATCATGGTCATATTATCTTTTTTTTTAGAATAATTTTGGTGACTGAAAATTTTTTTTGATAAAAAAATAAATTTTTATGATTATTATTTATAATTTTTTTTGGCTAAAAAAAAGAATTAAAAAAAGGTGAATATATATGAGTAATTTACTTTTATAATTTTTTTTTAGAAGGGATTTACTTCAAAAAAAATTTTGGCGTTTATATGAAAAAACTATTCTATTTTTCCTTGTAGGCACCCAATATATTTTTTAATTCTTCTATTCCATTAATTCTAAAAAAATATAGGAGTATTTATCGCACCATTTTTTTTATTGAACACCTGGTTATTCATGTTCAACATTTATTATTTACTTCGTTATAGTATAAAAATCTTTGCAAATATTTTATTACTTCGATATACCTATCAATTTATTTGCAAATAATCAGATAAAAATACGTATATTATACCATGTGATAGTATTGTATGTCTATAACGAAGTAAAAATTTGGCACGATAAAAAAAATTATAAAAAAAAATAATTAAAATAAATACTCCCCTTTTTTACATTATATCATGAAAAATCCAACATCACTAAAATACTAAAAATACACCACGAACCCTATATCAAGAATGTAAAAATACAATAAAAAACATGATTTAAAAAAAGATACTCCAAAAAAGTAAAAATAAAAAAAATATTTTAAACTATTTTATTATTATCTAGTAAAAGAAAGTTAGAAATAAAACTATATAAAAGACTATTTGTATTATAATAACACTTTCAACAAAATGTCCTTTGTCTGTTCTAACATCCCATGGTAACACTTTATTCATATAATCAGGGAAAAAGAAAACATGCATGGTTATTAATAATAATATTAAACCATAAATGATAGATGTTTTATGGAATATAAAATACATTACTAAAATAAATGTACCAAACAGAGATATCCAAAATGTCCAAGTCATACTATACATTGGATAAGTTCCTAAAAGTCTTTTTTCACTTGCATACTTATCTCCCTCATAATAGAAAAACTTCATACGAAGAAATATTATAATAACACAATATGTAAATAGACCACATAAAACTAAGCCCATATGGAAAAAGAAATAATCTTCTAGAAGGTATGATATTAAATAAGAAGTAAAGCCAAAAATCCAATAACCCACTAATAAAACAGAGATTATAGTTATAGAATCTATAAAGTCTCGTGATCCATTTTCTTTAATATAATATAGTTTACGTCCCGTTTTATTATAAAAATAATCACTTACGAGGAATTTACGAGTTAAAAGAAAAATGGGTAAGGGGAGAATCATACTAGCAATTAATAGCCAGCCAGGAGCTATATATATAGTCATGTCCATCCTCCTATTGGTTTAGTTCCATTTAAATAAGGTAACATATTATCATGAAGTGCCTTTGATACTATCTTGTCTCTTGCTTCTTGATATAAGGTATTTTGAGCTTCATCAAACCCCTTAAGAGTAACTTCTGCAGTTTTTCCTATTCTTCCAGCATGTTCGAATATTTCTTTATTTTTTGTTGCTACTCTGAACACTCCTAATGATGTTTTACTTAATAATGGGGAAGGTATAAAACTTAAACCAATACTTACTCCAGAATCAAAAGCTTTATTAATATTGGTCATATCGGTAGTCCAGCCATTAGCATCTGCACATAATAATGCTCCAATAACTAATACTACCCCACTAGCTACGAATCCAGCACCTCCAGTAGCAAATCCTGCCATGAATACTGGTGCACTTAAATCTATTAGTATGCCTCCTATCATGTCTTCCACATCAGTCCATCCACTATCTAGTGGTATATTAAAAAAGTTTCTTGTTTTATCTTTGAAATTAAAGCATAATCCATCTTCAAAACAATATTTCACGGGTAATTTTTGTATGTTTTGATTTGTATTATTTTCTGTGTCTTCTGTTATGTTTTCTGTTATTGCTCCTGTATAGTTAAATCCATTTACACATAGTATAGATGTTATTATTCCTGTTTTTAAGTCTAATATTATTGAAACATTTTCTGTTCTTGTAATGAGTTCCGCTTCTTCTAGTTCTCTTAATCTTTTTGTTAGAATCTTGTTTGTTATATCCTTATTTTTCTTGAATTCTTTAAATCTTGTTTTACCAAAGAACATGTCTCTTATTAGTAAAATGGTCCATTTCTTTGTTATTAAATTCAGTGATAATTCTACTGGGCAATTGTTTATTGCTGATTCAATTTTTGTCATCTATATATTACTTCCCATTTTATTTATTGCATTTCTATTATTAGATTATATTTGATTTTATTTATTTAAGTATTGGTTTCTATTTAGATACCATTTTTGGTTTCTGTTTGGATATCAAAACATTTATATTAAATAAAATTATATATTATTAATTTTTAATACTTAATATAACTATACATGTTATATAGTATCTGTTTAGATACTTTAACTTTATATACTATCCTGTTTAATCTATTAATAACAAGAATTAACATTTTTAGAAAAAGACAATGATTCTTATTTAGAATATAAATATTAAGGTGAATAAAAATGGCAGTAAAAGCATATTTACAAGTCATAATGACAATTAATAATGAAAACAGAGAGGCAGCAGCAAAAGTATATAATGATTACCGTCAACCATTCCTAGATGATATTGAAGGTGCATTAACTAAAGAATTATTAATAAGAGATGAAGATGTTCAGGTAGTTCATGGCTTTGATAGCATGGAACATGCTAAAGCATATCTTGATTCAGAATTATTTACTAAGAAAGTTGCTCCAGGTCTTAAGCCTACATGGGCTGCTGATCCAGATATAAGATTTTATGAAGTAGCATAAGTAATATAATTAGAATTATTTTTCCACTTAAGGAAAAAATATTATAAAACATATGTTTAATATACTTTTTTTTGTTTTTAATATGTAACTTCTTTTTATTTATATTCCGTCTATTAATTCTTTTTCTAGCCTGTGAATATTGATTTTTTATCGTGACCTTCTTGCTTTTTTTCTCAGTTCTGGTGGAAGATTTATGTCTATACTGAAATAAAAAAAAATAGCTGAAATTCAATACATGAACAAAAAAAAATATTCAAATCATACAAAAAAGAGAACACTAATTATAAAAAACAGATCTACATAAACACACCTAATCAACTATGCCAGAATACCCGAAAATATACCACGAACCCTACATCAAACAATCAAAAAACAGACAAAAAACCTAACTAAAAAAAAAGAATATAAAAAAAAATATTATTATCAATATTCAATAGAATAAATTACCATTTATTCTATAAATATCACATTAAAGGACAATACTACATCACTAATACATTTAATGATATTATAAATAATAATATAATAATAAATATAGCATATATAATAAATCCCGTACTTGTCTTCATATCAAAAGGCGTAACTTTGTCAATTAGATCAGGAAATACTGTAAAAACCAAAGAAATAAAACCGATAATTATCATGATAATACTATCCGTATTAGGAATAAATAAATAATAAAATACTCCAAAAATGACTAACATAACAATAATAATCATACATAACATATAATAAGCAGTGTAACAATACCCATCAGGACTAAAATGTTCTAAAATACTGATTTCACCATGCTTCACAAATCGTGGATGAACAAAAATATCCTCCCTTAAATCTATAATAAATCCAACCAGGATAATACTACAAAAAATAACAGAACTCATATAATAAAAAATATTATGAAACAAAAGATCAGGAACTACTGAAGCTACAAATACAAAAGGAGCAAATATTAATAAACCATTAAAAAGGAAATATTTTCCACGAAATGTTTCAGCTGAAGTAACCATAGAAACACCATCATAAAAAGGTTCATCCATTTTACTACTTAAATAAACATAATAAGGACGTAAAACATAATAACTCCAGATAATACTGATAAAAAAGCCTATAAATATAGAAAACACAGAAACTATAAGTTCATACACAATATCACCAAAAAATATACTACTTAAATAAGGTTTAGTCATCTTCACGTCTTTTAACATAAGTTATATAAGTGTCAGGAATAACATAAATACTCAATAAAAGACCAATTATACCCAACCACCTATGCTTATCAGAAAATAATACAGCACATATGCACATAACTATACATAATATTAATTTAGCTACAATATAAGCTTTACTCCATGTAGATTTTCTTACATTTCTTGCATAATTTTCACTAATCCTTTTCATCTCATCAGTAGACCCGTTATATGAAATAAAAGATAGTGCCATAATAATACAACCTAACCATAGAATAACATGATATTCATTATTTAAGTTAAATAAGCCAATTACAAAAAATATGAGTCCAACTAAAAACATTAATTTATATTTCAAATCAACCATTAAAATTAGCTCCTTTCATTTCTATTTTTTAACATTTAATTTATTTAAGTAATATCTTCTCTTTATTCAAGGATAAAAAGATAAAAAGAGGATTAATTTTCTTTTTTATTCTTCCTTTTATAAATTAATAAAATAATATCCATTAAAGTAAATCCAATACCTATTCCTAAGATATGTCTTTCATTTATAATTATTCCTAATATTAAAATAATAAGTCCTATTATTAATAATATTTTCAATCTTTTATAAGATATATTTTCTATTTCCATTACTTTCCCTCCTTATTAAATCTTTTATATATTCTTTTCCGAATATTATGATGGAACAATTCGTTCGGTATTATTTAAAACATAATCTATTCCCCAATCCTGAAATTTATCTTCAATAGCATCCATACAAAATCTAGGAATTTTCTCAGTATCGTTTAAATTATTTCTAGCTAATGCTTCACGAATTGATGCTGTTATTATTTCTTTATCTATTTCTTTTGTTATAGTAGTAGCGGTTATTTTTGCAAATTCTTCTGTAACGGGACCACCCACACACCCAGTAACAACTGCTGCAGAAATACTCCACGCTCCTTTAATATAATAGTAGGGATTAAAAAAATCATCTACTTCATTAACGCCTGTTGAAAAATAACATAATGCACATCCGCCAGCTATGAGTGCTATAGGTATTGCTCCAACGCCACTTGCACAAATCAAACAAATACCAGTACCAATCAATATTGAACCAGCTTGGTCCTCAGCAAAATTAAAAGTTTCCCATTGAGCATCGGATAAATTTAAATTTTTTGATCCCCAACTTAATATATTATCTAAACTAGAAATGGATTCAGAAAGTATATCTGTTGCAGTTGATTCATAATTATAACCATAACCTGGTGTTCCACTACCTCCATTTAATTCATTATCTATAAACGTATCATTATCTGTAGACTTATTGTAACGAGATGTCATTTTTAATGTTTTGATTTCATCTCTATGATTAGATATTGCCCATTCTGTTGAACCATCAGCGTATATTATAATATAATAGTCATTATTACCTTGTGTATGTATTTTCATTTGACCTGTATTATTATCATAAGTAAAATTAATAGTTTTATAATTAAAAACGTCATTTACAAAGTATGTATAAGCAGACCCACTATTGTTATCCCCTGCCATATATAAAACCAAATCTTCTAAATAGGAACATACATAACCATTTAGGAAGTTATGAATTTTGAAATTTGATTCATTATTACTATTTATAATAGTTCCATGAGATCCATCGTCTATATCTACACTTGTATGACCACTACATGTTATAGCTACACGCATTTGTGTATTGTAGAATGCTTTGGATGTTATGTTAAGTTCATGATCAATAACAGTCATCATAGCATTATGTAAAAATAAATGTGTTAATCCTGTTAAGAATGTTCCGTAACATGATTTATAAACACTTTTATTATATAAGGAATATTTTTGTGTCCAGTTTTTCAAGGTGTCATATGTTATTTTCTGATTTGTTAAAATATACGTTTCAACGGATTCTAATGTTCGATTATTATTTATTTTTGTTGAACTTAAATAATCATGAATATAATCTGATTTATAAAAATTATTACTTATAAAATAACAATCAATATAATCTAGGGAGGGCATGTATAATGTTCCTATTTCTTTTTTCATGCCATTATTTATAGAGGATACTTTTATGGTATTGTAGTTCATCCATTCTTTTGTTATACTTACTTGATTTACATCACCATAAGTATAGTCATATGTTTTTATGATAATGGTATTGTTAGCTATATTAATTAGAGTTCCTTGTTTTGTTAGATTTCCAGAGGATGTTGTTTTGCATGTTTTAGTACTATAATCGTATAATAGATAACTTCCATTTTTTATTTTGTTTTCAATTGTTTTATTATTTAGATTTAATATTGTAGTATTATTTATTGTGAATTTTATTTTTTGATAGGGTATTTTCATTGTGTATGTGTAGTTCATTCTTGTTCTTAGTCCATTTTTTAAAGTATATTCTTTTATTTTTGTCATATATGGAGTTTCTATTATTATTTTACTTGTATTATTTAATGTATATTCTTCTTTATCGTATAAACTGTTCCAATTATCAGTATCATCTTTTGCGACATTAACTAGAAAATTTAATCCATTCACTGCTATTTTCACTTTTTCTTCTTTTTTTGTGTTTATTGCTCCTTTTGTGTATAGTGGAGTTGTGTTTAATATTGTTATGGTTATTTCTTCGCTTTGATTTTTCAAAGGTTTGTATGTATATATGTTTGAAGTGAGATTTAATTTTGTATCTTTTGTATAATATTTGACTATTGTGTTATTTGTTATGTTGAAACACATATTTTGTATTTTTGGTGAATATTTCATTATTTTTCTCGTGCTACTGTTTTTAGGATTGGTATTATCTGTTGTATAATATGTTTCCTGGTTTTCATCCATTCTGAAATATATTCGCTGTGTTTTACTAATTTGATAATGGTAAGAATATACATTTACTGTTACTATGGGTAGTGTTATTATTTGTGGCGCCTGGTAGAATTTGTTTTCTGATTTTTTTGCTTGTTTGTCTTGGAGTATCGCGTTTATCTGTGTTTTTATTGATATGTTTAGTTGGCTGCTAGCATTATATTTATTGCTTTTGTTGGTAGGTAATGTTCCATTTCGGGTGTAGTATATTGTTCCAGGTTTGTTTGCTATTATTTTAATATTTTGGTAGTTATGGTCTACTTCTGTGTTGTTTATGATTGTTACATAGGGTGTTGGGTTTTGTAGTTTGTAGTAGTATGTTGGACTTTTCTTTCCTTTTTCTGTTATTGTGAAGTATTGTAATAAGGTATTATTATGTATTGTTAAGGGTTGTGTGTATTTTGTGCTTTGAGTTGTTGGTTTGGTTCCATTTATTGTGTAGTATATTGTGCTTTTCTGTGATGTTGCTATGTTTACCTTATTTTCATATCCATTTTGTTCTAACTGTGGTTTGTTTGTTATATATGGTGTTGATGGTTGATATATTCCATAGGTAAGCACTGGTGTTTTTTGTTTGTTTTTATTGATTCCATAATATTTTATTACTGTATCATTTGATATTGTCAGCGTACGGGCATATTTCTTACTGTTGTTCGTTGGCGTGGTTCCATCAGTTGTATAATAAATTGTACAGTTTTCAGAGGATTTCAGTGTCAGATTGTATTTTCCGTTACTTAATTGTTTTGTTGTAGAGTTTATTGTGAATGGTGTGGTTGTATTTATTATCAGTGCATCCTCTTCTGTCGAATAGTCATTATTGTAAAGTGCGATTACTGTCCCATAATTGGGTAACGTTCCTTTATGGTTGTATTTCCATGCTGCTGCTCTTGCATAAAAGTAGATTGCATCATCATAACTGATAGTATTACTGTATAATGAGATGTCTTTAGGATTACGTTTATTAATATCGTAACATTTTATTATTTCATTTGAGAGGGTTAGATAATCTTTTTTATATATTTTCACATTGTTACAGTTTGTTCCTGTAGTACTGGATACATGTGAATAATTTGTCAGCGTTGTTGATGATGTGCTATTAAGTGATTTACATAATAAGTATAAAAAATCATTCATATTAACATTTTTACCATCAATACCAACAACAGCAGGTAATCTATGGTTATTATTAATAAAATTGGTTGTTCTATTAGCTCCACTAAGTATACCATTATAAGAATAGCTGTTTACTGTGGTTGAACGTAGTAATGTTTTATTTTTGTTAAAATTAATTTGTTTCTTTTTTATTGTTTTATTTTTAATATTATCATCTAGTTTACTGTTGTTTTTATTATTGTCTTGATATTTTGTATATTTATTGCTATGTGTAGTGTTTTGTTGTACTATTGAATGTTCATATGTATATGTTTTTTGATTGGTTTGATTTGTATAGTTATTTTCTATATTTGCTGCATTAACTACGGAAACAGAGAGTAATATTATTGTAAGTAGTATTAATATTTTGTACTTTATTTTCATAATTTGTCTATTTTCACTCCTTTATTTTTTATTCAAATAATTTATAATAATTAGTATATTTATAAACTAATTATTACTATATATATTTAATAAATTATATAAATTTTATGGGTCTGATTTCTATTTAAGTATGTATTTACCTTTTTTTTACTAAAATAATGAATTATTTTTCAGTTTAATATAAATATCCATAAAATATCCAAGAATACATCACGAACCCTACACCAAACAATACAAAAACAGAATAAAATGTTAAATTACTTTTTCTATTTTTTTAATAACTTTATAAATCATGTTTTCTGGTGTTTAAATTCTAAAATCGGAAAGTTTAATTTGTCCGGATTTCAGATAATTATTTGTAGAACAGACTCCGTTTATTAACATGATGATATCTAGGTTCTACTCTTTAAATAAATGTTATTCTTCTTGTATTACTATTTAACTTATTACTATTCCCTGATTTTTTAAGTTAATATATTTAAAGTGTAATATTGAATTTTATGGTTATTATATTAAAATTTCAAGATTTTGTAATGATCTAATATTGTTTTCATGAAAAATTTTGTTATAAAAATACAGGTCTTCTGCAAAGCCAAATAATAAAAAAAATTCAGTGTATGATTTTATGAAATGGAAAATTAAAGATGTTCAGATAGATAATCAGGTTCTGTTAGCTCCGATGTCTGGAGTATGTGATTCATCTTTCAGGACTATTATTAAAACTATGGGTTGTGGTCTTGTTTCTAGTGAAATGATATCTACTAATGCAGTTAAATATGGCAGTAAAAAAACAGATAAAATGCTTCATATGACTGATTTTGAAAGACCAATTTCAATACAGCTATTCGGACAGAATCCAGATTCCTTCAGGATAGCATCAGAATATGTATATAACAAAGTAAGACCCGAGATTATAGATATAAATATGGGTTGTCCTGTAAAGAAGGTAGCTATACACTCTAACGCAGGTAGTTCTTTACTAAAAGATCCTGAAAGAGCATATGATATTGTAGAAACAGTTACGAACATGGTTAAAATTCCGGTAACAGTTAAAATTAGAAGCGGATGGAATAAAAAAAGTATTAATGCAACTGAAATTGCAGGAGTTCTTGAAGATGCGGGTGCATCAGGAATTACTGTTCATCCGCGTACTAAAACCCAGGGATATTCCGGCAAGGCAGACTGGTCCATTATCAGAGAAGTCAAGGAACGGGTATCCGTACCTGTCATAGGTAATGGTGATATCAATTCATGTTTTGATGCCGAGAGAATGATAGATGAGACAGGCTGCGATGCTGTGATGATTGGAAGAGGAGTGCTCGGAAATCCGTGGTTGATTAAGGAATGTGTTGATTACCTTGATTATGGAATCAGACCCGGAGAAATAACTATCGAGGAGAGAATTAATCTGATAAAGAGGCATGTGGATTTGTTTCTGGAGGATAATGATGAAAAAAGGACTTTTAAAAAAATTAGAAACCCTCTCTCATATTATGTTAAGTATTTTCCCAGAAATCATGTAATCAAAGAAAAAATTTTCAGAGTCAGTACAAGGGATGAACTGTTTAATCTTCTCGATGAATATTATAAGGAGTATATAATAGATAACAACTGAAACTCTGGATGTATTGCAGATTACAATAAGTATAGTTTATATTGCTGAACACATTATGTATTGTAAATAACAATAACATTTATATGTATTGCAAAATACATTATATATTGTAAAAAAACAATAAGGTGTATTAATTATGACAATAGCATGGGGTACAGATAACGAATTAACAGACTCACAATTCTATAACAGAGTAGATGACATTAACATGATAAGCAATCTGCTATACAGCAGCACACAGGGCTCCACCCCCACACTATTTCTCACAGGCATCAGAGGTGTTGGAAAAACAGCACTTATCAGAAAAATAAAACGGCAATTCGATGAGGAATTTCTGGTAATCTATGCAGACCTATCCAAGTCAGACGCATACCAGGACAATAGATTCGACAGGGAATCTGTAATCAGGTTATTATATGACTGCATAATAAAGGAATGCGAGAAAAAAGGATTAAAGACATTTGACAAGAAAATTAAAAAAATATTCAAAACCAATGATATAAGCATTGATAAAATCATTAACTACAACAATCTACCAATACCAGTACCTGAAATAAATGAAAACTACACCAAGCTGGCCAACTTTGTAATAAACCTTCCACAGGAAATCTACCATGAATATGAAAAGGAAATAAAAGGAGTCTTCATATTCTTTGATGAATTCCAATTACTGAAAGAACTGAATCAGCAACTGGACAGCTTTTTATGGTTTCTGAGAAGCAGCATACAGGACCAGAAAAATGTGGCTTACGTGTTGACTGGCAGTATGAGTTTAAAAGATGAATTCATAGAACAGGTTGCCGGAAGTAACGGAGCATTCGGCGGCAGAATACTTACCCTTGAAATAAAGCCGTTTTCATATGAAACTACCAGGTCCTATCTTAAGGAAAAAGCAGACCACTTGACATTCACTGAAGACGGCTTAAAACAATTCTATACCTATACCCGAGGTATTCCGACATATATCAACACATTTGCAAAGTGCCTGCCCCCTGATAAGTTACTTGATAAGGATACATTAAAGGAAGAATTTAAACATATCCTTCCTCTTCTAGCAATGCATTACATTAACCTATGGTATGAACTAACCAATCAGGAACAGAAAATCATAACATCCCTGATAAAAAAACCTCTGAAAAGAAAAGACCTGGCTGAGAAATTAAATGTCACATCAGGGTCAATAAGCAAACCCCTTAAAAAACTTCAGAATCTCATCCTAATAGAATTAGACAATAAAGAGTACATGATTGCAGATCCGATATTAAAGCTCTGGCTAGAAGATTATTATGATAAATACCAGGTTTATCCTTACAGAACACCATAAAATCATGTTTTAACAATAAAAGAAAAAGAGGAGAAGAGGAGATATTATCATTTGTATCTCTTTAATAAACGAATGTTAGATATAAAACTGTATAGAAGACTACCTGTATTATAATGACACTCTCCACAAAAACCCCTTTTTCTGTTCTGACTTCCCAGGGTAACACTTTATTCATATAATCAGGCAATAAGAATACATGTAATATTACTAATAGTATTATTAAACCGTAGATGATGGATGTTTTATGGGATACCAGATACATTGATAGAATTAATGTGTTAAACATGATATGAGATATTCCCAGGCTAAACTGCATGACGGGTAAGTTCCAAAATATCTTTTCTCACTTGCGTATTTGTCTCCATCATAATAAAAGATTTTCTTACGAAGAAATGTGATAACAGAACAGTATGTAAGTAAACCACATAAAACTAATCCGAGATGAAAGAAGAAATAATTCTGTAAAGAAAGATATTGAATAAGTCATCCAACCAACAAGCACAAAAAAATAAAACAAACTGAATAATTTACAGGGTCTATGAAATTCCGTGAACCATTATCATTAACATAATACGTTTTATAACCTGTCTTATTATAGAAATAATCACTTAAGAGAAACTTACGAATTAAAAGAGAAACTGGTAATATCATAAAAAAACTAGCAGTACTGCCAATTACTAGCCAACCCAATCCTATGTTGATAGTCATGTCTATTATCCTATTGGTTTTGTCCTGTTTAATATGGGTAATATCTATTATATTTTATAGGTGACAATATCTTATGTCTTACTACTATTTTTTTCTTATAAACTTATATGATTATCCATGTTTAAATAAATTTGTTTACCCTTCAATATTGAACATCAAGAGAATACCATAAATACACTACGAACCCTATATCACTTCATCTATATTCCATGTTTTAGTAAGGTTGCATTTCTTTATACCTATAATAATTTATACTTAAAGACAGATAATGATTATTAAGGCTGTGGTGATAACAATGATTGATAATCTTAATCTAGATGACGTGTATACAGTGGAACGTATTGTGAAAACAGTTCCCACCAGTGAATTCTATGAGAACTTTGTGGACCTGGAATACACTGGAAAATTATGCAGGGAATGTAACATGTACAATAACAATTGGGGATGTCCTGAATTCAGGGAAGATGTCAGCGAATACTGGACAAGGTATGACAATATAAAGTTAATAGCTCTGAAATTAAATTTCACTAATGAATTTAGACAGAAAAGCTTCAATATTGATGAGATAATTGATATTGTTGACATGACACTTTTCAAGGAAAAAAGTAGGATACTGTCAGAGTTAATGGCTAAAGAGGCTGAAACTGATGGTCTGGTATTATCTGCCGGTTTCTGTGATATCTGTGAGGAATGCAGCAGAATAAATGATGAACCATGCAGATTCCCTGACAAGGTCAGACATTCAATAGAATCCATAGGCACACTGGTTAATAAAACGCTTACCGATGTCTTCGGCTTTGAATTAGAAAGCATAGACTTTGAAAATGGAAGGTTTCCTGAGTATCTTACACTGCTGACAGCACTACTGTATTGATATAGTTAAATATATCTATATCTATATTATATAATATAGTATAAGAGTTGATAAAATATGACAAAAAAATTAATAGCATACTTCTCAGCTAGCGGAGTAACAAAGAACGCTGCTGAAAAACTGTCAAAAATAGATGATGATGACCTATTTGAAATAACGCCCGAGACAGCATATACAGATGCTGATCTAGATTGACAGGACCAGAACAGCAGAACAACAAATGAAAAAGAGGATAAATCAATAAGACCAGCAATAAAAAACACGATAGATGTATCAGAATATGATACAATAGTACTGGGATTCCCAGTATGGTGGTATACATATCCAAACATAATAAGCACATTCCTAGAAAGCACGGATTTCAGTGATAAATCAATAATCACATTCGTAACATCTGGTGGAACAGGAGTAACAGGACCCGTTAATGACTTAGAAAAAGCATACCCTGAAATCAGCTGGAAACAAGGAAAAAGATTAACAGGCAGTGAATCACAAGAGGAACTAAAAGAATTTATTAACCAATAAATTCTAACACAATCCCCTCCACATTTTTATTATTATTCTTTTTTTGAGAAGAATAATACCTGTTGTATATTAAAATAAAAAAAAGTAGTAGTAGTGTGATTATGTATTGGGAATTAGTAGTGACTAGCAGGGGTTAAGCCTAATGCGAAGTCTTGATCTTGTTTTCCAGGTATTCCGAAGGCATCAGCTCTGCATTGCGTACATGCTCTAAATACTGGTATTATTTGTTCTACTTCATCTCGTACTTTACTTAATTCTCCACAACCAGGACGTGAATATCCTTTGAATTTATTTAAAGGTATTAATGGTATTATATTCATTATTGATGCTCCACGGAATTTCACTTCTCGTGCTATGTCAATTATATGTTCATCGTTGAGTCCTGGTATTAGTACACTATTTACTTTTACTATTATTCCTTTCTGTGATAGTAGTTCTATTCCCTTTAATTGATTTTTCAGGAGCAATTCAAATCCTTCTCTTCCATGGTATGTTTTTCCATGGTAGTGTATGTTATCATATATTTGCACACCTATTTCTGGGTCTATGGCGTTGATTGTTATTGTCACGGTTTTTACTCCTGCTGTTTGTATTTCCTCTGCATAATCAGGTACTAGTAATCCGTTTGTACTCATGCATAGAATCATTTCTGGAAATTCTTCTCCTATTTTCTTGAATAATTCAAGTGTGTTCTCATTGTATAATGAGTCTCCAGGACCTGCTACTCCTACTACATTTATGGGCTGGTCTGTACTTGTTACTTTTCTTATGTGTTCTATTGCTTTATTCACTGTCATTATTTCTGAGGATACTCCTGGCCTGTTTTCTGTTTTGTTTATTGATCTTGTACAGAATCCACATTGTATGTTACATTTTGGTGCTATTGGTACGTGTATTCTTCCTACTTTATCATGTATCTTTTCATTAAAGCAGGGGTGTACTTTTGTTATATGTGAAAAGCTTGTATCTTCTTTACTCATGGTTTTTCACTCCTTATATTAATATTAATGTTATACAATTCTATTTTTTTGTGGAGAAAATATTGGGGACATGTTTTTTGTTATTAAAAAAAAGAAGGTTTAGGATTTTTGGGGGGAATTTCATGTTTTTGGGGTAAATTATCACTATTATATTCCTGAACCTTCTGATTGAATATTATCCCTTTCAACTTTTTCTGCTTGGAGTAGTTCTGTTATCCATGTGAATCCCCACTCGGATAAATCATCTCCATAGAATGGTTTTGGTTTTATTTTATCCTTATTTTCTATAACATTTCTTGCTAGATTTCTATATACCTCTGCTTGTTCTGAATCCGGTGCTCCTTCTATTGTTGTAACTCCATCTAATTCACATCTTGTCACTGTTGATGACCTTGGTACATAATTTATTACATTTGTTCCAGTATGGTTACTGAAGTCCTCTATCATTGCTTCCTGTGTGGAGTTTTTTATGGAGTTTCCAATAATTCCACCAACTAAAGCTCCTCCCTTGTTTGCATATTTAAGTATTCCTTTAAATAGGTTGTTTACAGCATATATTGCCATGTAGTCAGAGGATGTTACTGTGTATACCTGTTCTGCTACTCCTTTACGGATCGGCATTGCAAATCCTCCACATACTACGTCTCCTAGTACGTCGTAAATGATTATGTCTGGGTCGTAGTCTTCTATTATTCCATTTGAATCTAGTAATTCTATTGCTGCTATGATTCCTCGACCAGCACATCCTACTCCCGGTTCAGGTCCTCCTGCTTCTACACAGTATATTCCATTGTATCCGTCATATACTATGTTGTCTAGGTTGTTTTTTCTTTCTCGTATGGTGTCCAGTACTGTGGGTATGGTTTTTCCACCTCTGAGTGTTGTGGTTGAATCATTTTTTGGGTCACATCCTACTTGCATTACACTGTATCCTAGGTCTGATAATGCTGCAGATAGATTTGATGTTGTTGTTGATTTTCCTATTCCACCTTTTCCGTATATTGCTATTTGTTTTCTTTTTGTCATTTAATCACCTTCCTTATTATTTTTCCTATAATGGTCCTACAAATGTTGAAACCAGATCTTCGAATAATGTTAATCCACCATAATATCCGCCATAATGATTTACAAGAACAGCACTACTTAATATAGGGAATGCTGCACTTACATGACATGCACCGAAATCCTCAAAAGCCGTTGGAGCTTCTAATGAACTACTAAGTAGAAATGTAAATGGTCTGTCCTTTAAATTTTCTCGAATACGATAAGTATCTGCTTCAAATATTACATCAGGAGTAATTGTGGATTCTAATGAATTATTGATTTCCTTAATAATCTTCTCCCTTACATCTACTGGCGGATTATCTGTTATCTGCACAATATCAGGAAGATATCCTAATTCATTAGTTAAAAACTTCGTATATCCAATTGCATATGCACTATCTGCAACAACTGCAAAGTACTGGTTAGGACGACTTAAGATTATAGCATCCCCTGGTGCTTCAAATATGTGGTAATAATTATCTTCTTTTGATTTTATGAAATCAGATACCTTTACTTCATCAATATTTAAAGTTCTGCCTACTCTATCAATAAAGGATGATGTTTGCTTAGCACCTATTGGTATACCTGGAAAAGTTATGTAAGGAGTTCCAAATTTTTCTTTAAGTTTTTTTGCTGCTCTTACACCTAACCATGGGTTTACAACCACATTAAGCGCTGCTTTTGGCACATTTTTAAGATTTGTTAAGCCATCACCATATCCGAAGATAACATTTGCATTAACACCAAGTGCTGCGAATAATTGTTTTATTTCATATAAATCTCCTTTCCAGAAAACATTATTATAAGGTAGCACTCCTAATATGTTAATAGTATTCTTTTCAACTTCCTGTTTCTGTAATATATCACTTTCAATAAGAGAATCCCAGAATAGATTATATCCCTCGAAGGAGTGTGCTTTAAATCCTGGTGCATTCACATGTATAATATCATGATTGAACTGGTAATTCTCAACTACACTATCCACATCGTCTCCTATTAGTGATGGTACACATCCGGAGATTACAACGTAGAAGTTAGAGTTAGATATTTTTATTGTGGAATCTATGAGGTTATCTAATTTTTCTTCTCCACCAAGAATCACATGTTCTTCTACTAGACATGAACATGGAGTTGCTGTTCCTCCCTTATTTTGTCCACAGGATTGTCCTCCAGGATATAATGTTCCGAATAGATGTGCTACACCACATCCTGCTCCTGAGTGTAGGATAGGAATAGCATTGTTTAAGCCGAGTGTTGTTGCATATACTCCCGATAATGCACAGCCGTACCTTGGAGCTTCTACAGATTCTCTTTCAATGTCAGTTGTTTTAGGATCTAAGTGGTATTTACTCTGATTAATTTCCTTCTTGATTTCTTCTGAATTTTTTGCCAATTTAACAGCTCCTCTTGCTTATTTACTATATACTTCTTCTTCATTGTTTTTGGTATTGTCTCTGTTTTCAACAAAGTATAATGGGTCTTCTTGTTCATACCACCAGTCTTTATATGCTGGCTCTGTTTTTTCAGATAATGTTTTCTGATATGCTTTATTGATAAATGCACGTAATAGGAATTCTCCATATGCTACTGCTCCGGAGTATGCTGACTGTGCACTTTCTGGTGCCGGATCTCCTCGTAATGAGTGAATTCTTGTTACTTGTGTATCTCTTTTCCAGCTTCCTCCTTGGAATGGACAAGTTAATGTTAAATCTGGTTTTATATTTGATGTTACATTTGCTTGCTCTGCTGCCTGGAATGTGTTAACCATTATGTCAAAGTCACCTTTTCTTTCAATGATATCTGCCAGTTCATCTATTAGTAGTTCATCAAAGTCCTGTGCCATTGCTGCTGGTGCTTCCAGGCCTAATTCATCGAAATATGGCATTTGTGATACTAGTCTTCCTTGTCCTAGTGCTCCCAGTACTTTTATTTTTTCTCCATTTTTACGTTCATTGGATATTTGTACGAATTTCTGTTTGATTGCATTTAGTTTTGGTTCCCATTTTGCATGTTCTTCTTTGATTAGTTCTTCCACTTCTTCTTCTTCTTTGTCTGTGTATTTTCCTATCTGTCTTAGCCATTCATCAGTGTTTTTAAATCCTGTTGGCACTGGATATAAAAAGTATGGTACTCCGAATTTTTGTTCTAATCCTCTTGAAAGGTAGTCAGTGTATGTCGGACATATTGGTGCTGTTACAGCTGCTTCTCCTAGTCTTTCGAATTGTTCTACAGTTGCAAATTCTGGTATGAAGTTTACTCTTAATCCTAGTTTTCCCAGTAGTCTTTTTATTTCTAGTCTGTCTTGCCATGTATATGATAGCATACTTGCCACGTTTACCAGGTCTTTTTGTTTTTTCTCTGGTTTTTTTACTAGGTATTTTTAGTACTGCATGCCAGAATGCATCGTATCCTGTTTGTACCAGTCTGCTTCTTACTCCCTCACAGTGTACTGGTACTATTGTTGCTTCTACTTCTGGTTGTACATCTTCTACTGTACCCTCTATGTCTTCTCCTATGATTCCTGTTGTACATGATGTTAGTATGAATATTGCTTTTGGATGGTATCTTTCCTCTGCTTCAAGTATTGTTTTTCTTAGTTTTTCTCCTGCTCCGTAGATTACATCGTTTTGTTGGAGGTTTGTTGTCATCCAGTTTAGTTTGTAGCTATGGGGTCTTCCTAATTCTTCTGGTACTCCTCTGAATAGTTCTCTGTATCCTAGTGCTGAGGCGGAACATCCTACTGGTGCGTTATATATTACTACTGCATCTCTTATTGTGCTTATTCTCACTGCTAGGTAGAAGTTTAGTACGCAACCTCCTGATTGTTGGAATTTTCTTTCTTGTATCTGTACTTTTGAGTTTACAGCGTCGTCTAGTAGTTTTGATGCTTTTCCATAGTATATATTGGTTCCATGTGCTTTTTGTTCTCTGTTGGGGCTTGTTATTGTGTTGAGGTTTATGTCCTGTACTTCCGGTTTGTTTTCTAGGTCGATTCCTAGTATTTCCTTTATTTTTCTTCTTTTACATTTTCCTATTTTGTAGGTTCCTTGTTCTGTTTTATGTGGGTGATTTTTTTTATGATCTCCTTTTGGACTCATATATTCAATCTCCTTATTGATATTGTGTTTATGTTTTTTTTTGATTATAATCTTTTTTTTATTAAATTGTTGTTGTATTTGATATATTATTTAAGTTAACGATGTTATATTAAATATTATTTAATATTCTAATGAATATGGTATATTAATAATGGTTTGATTAAATTTAATTAACAATGTTAAGTAAAAATATTTAATAAAACATTCCTACCTAATTTCTAATAAATACAAATTATTTAACTTAAACTACAAACATTATCCTAATACATGATACTACTAAAAAGTTATACTTTTTATTAAACACGATGAAAGTATCATGTCAAATCAGAATCAAAAAATACAAAGCATATACCATGAATACTTCATAATACATACACAGTATCCAATTCAAATTAAATAACTTACAGCATTTAACTGCAAAGATTATCATCGTAAGATATAATTTTAATTAGTCAAAGGCTGTCAAAAAATAGTATTCTCAAAGATTATTATTCTTGTTGAGGACAAGAAGTGTTACTAGTACTTATATAGCTAAGATATTACTTAACCATGTAACTACTTTTGACGAGTTAAATATATTTCATCCTACATTTTTTTTAAAAGATAACAAACATAACAAAGTTATCTTACTACAATGTTAGTTCTACTTACTATTTAAAGGTTAGGCGTCTATAGTAACGAAAAAATTTCTGAATTCTTGTGTAATGATGTATTGTTTTTAGTCTTAAGATGCTTTGTAATTTTTGTTGACCCTTTTAATTTTTCTATTGTTATTATTACTCATTAAATAAATATCTCTTCTTATTGTATTACTTTTAACTTATTATAATTTAGTTTCATATTTTAAGTTATTTTTAAGTAGATATCATAGTTTTATATACAAAAAAAATGAGATTATTTATATAAAAATAATTATATAATGAAAAAACTACATAAATAAGGATTAATATTATCATATAAGAAGTATAATTATTGTATAGTAGAATTATAAAATAAAGAATACATAAATTAATCAGATGAATATAAAATGTAAATAATACTAAAAGATAACAACAAATAAGTTACTATACTAGATTTAACTTTATAGAAATTCTAATAATCTTGATTTTTCGTTTATAAATCTGTTATTCAATAAAATATATATGTAAAGAGATTAAAAGTATACTATACAAACTAAAATAAATTGGGGTGAAAATATTGGATAAAAAAGTAGTATTAGCAATATTAATTGTAGCACTAATAGGAGTAGTAGCTGCAACATATAATATTAACGATGCTGGAAAATTATTTAATCCATTAGCTTCAGTTAATGATGGTTCAACAAACACAATAGATCTGTTATCCTCTGGTGAAGAAGGAGTAGCTAATGATACAGTTGCAACTAGTGGAAATTCCCAGAGTCCATCATCAAACAGTAGCAGTGCTCAGGCAGTATCAACTAGTAGTAATCCTAACAGTCAATCACAGCCAACAACGGTAAACACTAATAATCAAAACAATGCAAATAAACCAGTGATAAACAATGCAAATAACAGCACACCAAACAATAAACTCATATCTAAAGCAAAAGGAAAACAAATAGCAGAAAATTCTCTACGTGGTGGTGACTATGATGGTGCAACAGCAGTATACCATTCAACAATAGGATCTGGTGATAATATATGCTATGTATATGTAATAATATATCATGGTGAAACAGTAGGTGAGTATGAGATAAATGCATATACTGGAGTAATCAGTGGAGGAGCATTTGCTAACGAAGTACAACCACCAGAAGAGACAAATAATAGTAGTGTATAATTTTTACTATTATTATTTTTTCTAAAAAACAATCTTCTTTTTTTTACTAATTTATCTTTTTTATATAGGCACTATAATTACAGACCTATTAAATGATATAAATATCCTACTTAAACATAATTGTAAATTATTATTAAAAGAAAATATGAGTCTTAAATTATCCGGCAAATTTCAAACAGACTTTTTTTGATACTTTAAAATTAACAAAAATAGGTTATAGAAATAGAAATAGATTTAAATGTTATGATAATAATTTTATTTGATAATTTTGAATTTAAAGTTTTAATGTAAGCTAAAAAAATTTTTAAAACAAAAAAGAAAGCTTAAACTTAAAAATTAATTAATCAAAGACTAATTATTTTTCTGTATAAATAATTAATAATTTACAATACTTTTTTTATATTATTATTTTTTAATATGCTGTTATATTTTTTTATTCTTCATATTTTTCGGATTTATCGAATTTTATTTTATTTTATTTCTTTTTTTTGTTTATAATGTTTTCTTTTTTTAATTCATGTCATGTATTTTGTTATTATCTTGTTAATTATCTTATTTAGGATATACCTTAATATTTCTATAATGATTAATCATAATAAATTATCAAAAAGTATAATAATAATAAAACTAAATATTGAATTGTAGAAAAACACTATTAAAGCGAGGAAATAAAAAATGTCAAAAAATGCAATAATAACCGGCGGATCAAGAGGAATAGGAAAAGCAATGGCTCTCAAATTAGGAGAACTGGACTATAATGTAGCAATCAACTACAGGAGTGATTCATCCAAAGAAAAAACAGAGGAAATAATAGAAGAAATCAAAACAAAATATGGAGTAGAAGGAATAGCAATACAAGCAGATGTAAGTAAATTCGAAGACTGTAAAAAACTAGTGGAAACAGTAGTAGATACATTTGGAGATAAAATAGATGCATTAGTTAACAATGCAGGAATAACAAACAACTGTAATTTCATAGATTTACAACCAGAAGATTATGAAAGAGTAATAAACACAAACCTAGTAAGTATGATGCACATGTGTCACTTAACATTACCATACATGGTAGATCGTGAAACAGCAATAGTATGTACAGCATCAGTAGGTGGTATGACAGGAGTAATAAATCAGGCTGATTACTGTGCAGCAAAGACAGGAGTAATAGGATTAGTACGGGCATTAGCACTGGAATTTGCAGGACGTAAAGTACGTGTAAATGCAATTGCACCTGGAATGATCATGACTGACATGCTTCGTGGAGTAAATCAGGATGAATTAAATGCACTTGCAGCAACAATACCTATAGGTCGTATAGGTGATGTTTCTGATATAGCAGGAGCACTGGGATATATTTTACAAGCACCTTACCTCACAGGTCAGGTAATTTCACCTAACGGTGGTTTTGTATTACAATAAAAATAGAGAATTATTCTTTCAACACATCCCTTTTTTTATTTATATTTATCACTAATTTAGATATATTCCAATAAATATACCCTACAATAAAAGAAGGAATAAAAAAAACAAAATACAAAATGAGCATAAGATAAAATTTTTTTTATTTAGTTATATGTTTTAACTTGAAATTAATAATCTTTCTAAGATCATCTAATCTAAGTTCTACTTGATAACCAATCTTTCCACCACTAAAATATATTGTTTCAAACTGCTTAGCACTATCATCTATAATAGTTGGATAAGTATGTTTCATTCCTATTGGAGAACATCCACCATGAGTATACCCTGTTAATGATAATAATTCCTTTGATTTCACCATTTTTATCTTCTTTTCACCAACAGCCGCTGCTGCTAATTTTAAATCTAATTCTTTACTCACAGGTACTAAAAAAACATAATTTTCATCAGTCTTACTTCTTGTTACCAGCGTTTTATATGCACTATCAGGGTTTTCATGCAGATAATTAATTACATCAACTCCACTTATTAATCCACTATCCTTGTAATAATGACTTTTATATGGAATATTTCTCTGCTCTAATAACCTCATAACATTTGTCTTATCTTCATGGTGTTTCAATTATATCATCTTCTAATAGAATTTATATTATTATTAATATTTACCAATTAATCCTTTTTAATATAATATTTAAAGAAGGTTATCCGGAAAATTTCCATAAAAATAGATTTAATAAAAAGAATACTACAGACTTATCTTTTTTAAAAAAAAGAAAAAACAGGAAAACATTACCATAATACTAGTTTGTGACAGCTTTAATAATAATTTAATGATTAAAAATAGGTGAATTATTTTAAAGGTACATTAAAAGAAATATTAATGATAATATTTAGATTAGCTATAATTCAATATTTTACTTTTAATAACTTCAATATCACAGCCATGCTCCATATTTTGTTATTCATATATAGAATATTCATGTATAATTATATTATCTAGTTTTAACAGAGTATAACTATTAACAAATATATTTCCACGTATTTTCTAAATTTTTTCATAATTTTATTATAAAAATATAACTAAAAAAGGGAGATAATTATTTTTTATGTCAGCAGATAAACAAAAATGGTCAAGTAATCTAAATTTTCTGCTTGCAATGATTGGATCAGCTGTAGGATTAGGTAATATATGGCGTTATCCTTACGTAGCATATACTAATGGAGGAGGAGCATTCCTAGTTCCATACATAATTTCAATCATAGGTATGGGTATTCCATTACTATTCTTTGAATATGGAAGTGGATACACATTCAAGGCAGGAATAAACAGAATAGTTCGAAAAATAAATAAGAAATATGAATACTTCGGATGGTTTATGTTAACATCAACATTTCTCATACTATCCTACTATTGTACAGTAGTAGCATGGGATGCAATATACATACCTCTAAGCTTCTTTAAGGGCTGGGGAACAGATACAAATGCATTCTTTAACAATGTAGTACTAGAAGCATCACATCCTGGAGGAATATTCCACATAGCAGTCTATGTAATGATAGCAATGCTAGTCATATGGTTTATAATGTGGTTTATATCACACCGTAACCTAAATGATGGAGTAGGACGATTTAATAAGATATTTATCCCATTACTGTTTGTAATGATGATAATTATAGTATTATTCGCAGTAACCCTACCTGGAGCAAGTATTGGTATAATGACACTGCTAACACCACAGCCAAGCACACTTACCAATGTAAACATATGGCTATCTGCATTTGGACAAATACTATTCTCATTAAGTGTGGGAATGTGTATCAGTATAGCATATGCAAGCTACCTGCCAGAAGAAACAAACATACCAAAAAATGCTCTAATAGTAGCAATAAGTAATTGTTCATTTGAATTATTCACGGCAATAGGAGTATTCAGTATACTAGGATTTATGAGTACAACAAATAACATACCACTAGACCAACTAGTAACACAGGGAACAGGACTAGCATTCATAGTATTTCCACAAATCTTCAATGCAATGGGAATATTCGGATATATAATAGGACCATTATTCTTCTTATGTCTACTATTTGCAGGACTAACATCAAACATATCAATAATAGAACCAATAGCACTAGCATTAAGTGAGAAATTCAACTTCAACAGGTCAAAAAGTGTAACAATAACATGCATAATAGGAATACTAATATCACTAATGTTTGGAACATCAATGGGATCAACACTACTGGGAATATTTGACACATTCGCCAACAACTTCGGAGTAGTGCTAAATGTAATCATTGAAATAATACTCATAGCATGGATATATGGAATTGATGACATACTAGCTAATATTAACAAGAATGCAACATTCCTAAAACTAGGAAAAACATGGACAACACTAATAAAATACATACTGCCAGTAGTAGTATTTATAATATGGATAACAGGAATCATATCTAACATGTTAACATCAGATACACTAACAACAACAGTAGAACTAATACTATTCGGAGTACTATTCATATTACCACTAATAATAACAAAACTACCAGCAAAAACAGAGGATTACTAAAAAAAGATGAAAACTCACCACCACACCTATTTTTTTTAGATTAGAATTAAAAATTATAACTACTATATTTTACAAATAATTACATAATAACTAGTCTAATTACTTATAATTAAATAACTGGACTATTAACGATAATATATAGTGGGAGGTGAATTAATGAGGGACAATTCCGTGTTAATAATATGTATCTGTATAATTATTTGTACTGTAATAATAGCAGCAACAGCAATTATTGTACTTGACAACCATGATGAAAATAATAATACAAACCAGAACACTACACAGGCAACAGTAACTAACAACAATAGTAGCTCAAATTCAGGAGGTAATTCTGCAAGTTCATCCAGTAGTTCAAGTACACAGTCAGCTTCATCATCTGATATTGGTCCAGGATATCCTTCATCAGTAACATTTTACTCGGATGGTAATCCAAATACTGGTGAAACAGCCACATTAAACTTTGGAACTAATGCTGCTGGAAAAACAATCAAAGTAAGAATATTTTATTATAGAGATAGTGAGAAATTAAGTGGTAACTATGAATTCCAGACTGTAACTATTGGACAGGATGGTACGGTAAAAATAACAGATAATACACCAATGCCAAAATATCCAGATACAGCAGAAATACAAATAGAACCTGGTGACGGTAACAGACTTTCTTCAAATTATGACCTTGGTACTTATTCTGGTTCACAGACATGTACTCCTAGATATGCTTAATAATCCTTTTTTTATCTTTTTTTTTTAATTTCTTAGTAACTATTTTTATAGAATAAATCTTTTCAGGGTATTAATAATATTAAAAAAAAGAGAAAGAGGGGTGTTGATTTTTAATCATGGTAACATTGTGCTTGTTCATCCCAGTGGTCATTTGACCCTATATAATGCCCTCCATGAGCTGTTGTATATCTATATCCAAAGTAATCTGCTTCTTCACGTGTAATTCCATCAGAATCTACAGCAGGTCTATTTGAATTACCACTATTTGAACTTTTATGTTGAGACGTTGTTTTTTTAGTAGTTGTATTGCTTGTTGCATTATCAGTTGAGTTATTTACTGTGTTATTTGTTGTTATATTAGTAGGGGTATTGTTTGTCTGGTTTTCCACATGATTTTCCGTAATGTAGATTAATGTTCCACATACTATTACTACGCAGATGATAAGAGTTATACATATTATTATCAATTCCTTATTTTTCATAGTAGTCATACTTTATTTTGGATATTTAATGTTTTATTTTTTGTTTTTTATTAATTTATCATAAGAAACATTTAAACATTCTTATATTTAAATATAAAAAAAGGAAGAATAACTATAAAATTCCAATAAAAATAGATTATGAAGCATAAACAAGAAGACGTGCTATAAGAACTATTAACATATTATTCTTCATCTTCTTGATACTCATTATCATCGACCCACACGGTATGTACAACTAATGCTCCAATAGGACATGCATCACTACAATTACCGCATAATGTACATATATCTGGGTTAATATAATAAGGTTCACAACATTCTATAGCCCCTTCCGGGCAGTAATCAATGCAACAACCACATAAATCACAATAATCATAGACCTCAACGCTTATAATTTCCCACATTATTAATCACCTACCTAACTTATTTTACAAAAAAAATTTTCATTATTTATAAAACTCATCTGATTTACATTACTGTATTTATAGATTTTATAAAAAACGAGAGAAGAAATATTAAATCATTATTTTAAATTAAATAGGCCAGTAAATCTTTTTCAAACGAATAAGATTACGGGCATCACTATCAAAATTATCATAATATTGTTTAATATATGATATTACAATTACTATAATCCTCTCGCTGAGTTTCCATGAAATCTTCATCTATTCCCAGATTATTTAATCTGTCTTTAAGTTCAGGATTTCTTGCCAGGTATTGTTCAGCTTCCATCTTTTTATCATCGGTACTATCTGCATATGTAGTTAATTGGTTAGTTTTTTCAGTTACCTTAGATATTGATCCTTTTCCATGATAATAGTCATGTAATGCATCACCATCTTCTATTTCTAGTTTCCATGCTTTATTTTCTGCTGTTAATCGCTCTATTTCAATGTCAGTATAATTCTTCAATGTTTCATTTGTCATATTGTTTGATAAATTTTGTAATAATTCAATTTCCTCATTTCCTGTGTTAATAGTTTTATTATTAGCGGCTGTACCTGAGCTATTGTGACAGTTCTATTAATAAGTAATTCATCGGTTTCATGATCTGTTTTATTTTCATGTCACTAACTTTCTTCATGGTATTATTGAAGTCAGCTTGTTCCTTATTGTACTGATAGTTATTATATGCTACTACGCTTACGGGTATTATAATACATATTGCTATTATTATGATTATTGCTATTTTCAAGTTCTTTTTCATATTATCCTACGTCCCTTATATTTATGAAGGTGTTAATGTGTAATTATAATCTTCACTTTGATCAATTAGGAAATCTTCATCCATTCCCATCTGTGTTAATCTGTTTTTTAATTCTGGATTTCTTGCCAGGTATTGTTCGACTTCAATCTTTTTATTAACTGTACTATTTGCATATGTATCTATTTCATTACTTTTTTTCGTTACTTGTGGTATTGACCCATTTCCATTGTAGTAATCATCTATAGCCTGACAGTATTCTACTTCTGCAACCCATATTTTATGCTCTGATGTTAATCGTTCTATTTCAAGATTAGTATAATTTTTCAGTGTTTCATTTGTCATATTGTTTGATAAATTCTGTAATATAGCTATCTCTTCAGTCCCTGTTTTATTATCTTCTATATGAACTGCAATGGATTGTGCTGTTGTAACACTGCTTTTACTAAAGGTATCATAAGCCTGAGCATCTGTTTTATTTTCCATGTCACTAACTTTTTTCATGGTATTATTGAAGTCGGCTTGTTCCTTATTGTATTGGTAGTTATTATATGCCACCACAATTATAGGTATTATAATGCATATTGCTATGATTATGATTATTGCTATTTTTAACTTCTTTTCCATTTCATATCTACTTCCTTTTTTATTTTTTTTTAATATCTATAGCTATTAATTTTTTTATTAATTTAAGGTACTTGTTTTCTTAATTAATCAATATCATGTATTAATAACTTCTTATATTCCTATAAAATAGATAATTCTATATTATATTATATGATAGGTATTATTTTAATTTTCTATAATTTTAAAATTAGATTTTTTACCAATTTTTAACTTTTTCACTATCACAGTGACTTAAATTTAAATAAAGTATAATTTATAAATAATATTAAGGAGTTTGAATATGTTATCTGAAATTTTAAATAAGGTACTTGAAGATATCCCAGAAGAAAATAAACAATATGTTAAGGATAAAATAACTGATTATGTTGATGAGGAATCTTATCAGCTTGCTAAACAGAGACATGTTGAAATTACTGAGGATATCATTGAGGAAGTTATAAAAGGAATGGGTTCTATTCAAGATTTCATTGATAAAAATCTTAAAGAGCCTGAGGAATATAAATGGGCATTGAATAAGATTGTAGATACGGACATGTGTGCTAAATGTGGTACATGTGTAGTTGTATGCCCAAATAATCTTCTAGAATTTACTGACAGACCACAACTTACACAGGAATGTAGACGTGATGGTAATGGTATGTGTATGGAAGTATGTCCTAGAATGAATTCTGCTAAATATGCAGTTGAAATTAGAGAGGACTTTAAAGAAGAATATTATTATGGTAAAGGTACAATAGAAGGACAAGATGGTGGGGTTGTATCATCATTCTTAAAATACTTAATGGAATCTGAAAAGATTGATGGAGCTATCGTGGTAGGTGATGAACAGTGGAAACCTGTTTCAATGATAGTTAAATCACCTGATGAACTTAAAAAGACAGTTAAATCAAAATACACAATATCCACATTTGAAGCATTAAAAGAGGCTTATGATCAAGGTCTAAGAAAAGTGGCAGTAGTAGGACTACCATGTCAAATTCAAGGATTAAGAAAAATACAATACTTCCCATACCACTCAAAACACTCAGCTGAAAGAGGGTGGGATGGAAAAGCTAAAAAATTACCAGAAATAGAATATATGATAGGATTATTCTGTACAGAAAAATTCAACAAAGAAACAATAGATGCAATACTAGAAGAACATGATATAAACATTGAAGATGTTCAAAAATTCAATGTAACCAATGGTAAATTCATAATAGAAACAGTAGACAACACACTAAAACTTCCAGTAAAAGATATTAAAGTAGCACCTGGATGTAAAATGTGCAGAGATTTCGATTCCCAACTAGCAGATGTATCAGTAGGATCTGTTGGAAGTGAAGAAGGATACTCTACTATTATCATAAGAACAGAAAAAGGAGAAGATATTAAAAACATTATTCCAGTAAAAGAAGGAGTAGATTTAAGTAAAGTACAATTCCTAAGAAATTTCAAAGAAAAGAAATTCCAAAAAGCACTTAAAAAACGAGTAGAAAATGATGAATTCATATCATACTACTGGAATGATTACTATGGTGGAGTAGGTTTAAGAACAGATGGAAAACATTTCATCAGACTAAGAGCTAATCCTTCAGGATTCTACTCACATGAAGAAGTACAAGCAATAATGGATATTACAAAGAAATATGGTGCTGAAATAAAAATTACAAACAGGGAAGAATTTGAGTTACACGGATTCGAACCTATTGATGTAGAAAATGCAATCAAAGACTTAAGAGAAAGTGGCTTTATTAACGGTAGTGAAGGACCACTAGTAAGATCTGCACTTGCATGTCCTGGTAACCAGAACTGTAAATTAGGATTAATTAATACTACAGCAATTGCACATGAATGTGAAAACAGATTTAAAGAATTACCAGCACCATATAAATTCAAAATAGCAGTAAGTGGATGTCCTAACAAATGTATAAGACCACAAGTTGCAGATTTCGGTATAAATGGTTACAAAGTACCATACACCGTAGAAGACAAATGTAACGGTTGTGGAAGATGTTCAGATGTATGTAAAGTAGATGCTATTGACATCACAGGAGATATATCACACACAGATTATGATGTATGTATAGGCTGTGGAAAATGTGTAAAAGCATGTCCTCATGAAGCAAGAGACCTTAAATATGATGGTTTCAATTTACATATTGGTGGAATGAGTGGACGTAAAATTGTGGAAGGTTTAACACTAAATGTGGAAGATGAAGAAACAATCTATAAATTAATAGAAGCAACTATTAAAGTATATAATAAATATGGTAAAAAACCTCAAAAAGAAAGAGTAGCAGCTACCATGAAACGTATTGGTGAATTAAAATTCATGGATGAAGTAAAAAAAGAAATGGAATCTGCGAATTAATTTAATTTAACGCATAATAAAGGGGTAATGTAAAAATAAAACCATTTCTAAAGTATCTCCCCCCAACTATTTTTTATTTTTTTTTCAGTCTATTTTTTCTTGTTGAATTGTTAGAATTCAGATTCTATTGCTTTTATCAGGTTATATATTACCTTGTTTGTTGATACATCTATTTTGTGTTCTTCACCTAGCCTTATGACTTTCCCTGTTAATGAATCAATTTCAGTCTTATTTTTTCTTTGTATGTCTTGTGAAGTTGAGGACACATGTTCATAAGTATCCGGTACTAGCTTGTTATAAAATATTTCCTTGTATTCCTCACTAGTATTCCATTCTACACTGTAACCTGATGCCTGTATTACATTAAATATTTCATCAATTAGTTTATTCATAATATTTATTGTGTAGGGGTTTTCAGTTAATTTTCCATAGGTAACGTTTAGTATAGCTCCTAAAGGGTTTAAAGTACAGTTGTATAACATCTTTGCCCATAGATATCTTGGAAGATCTTCTGTGATATCAGATTCTATGCCTGATTTATTTATCATATCACTTACTTCTTTTAATGATTGCGGGTCCTGATTTTGTAGTGATCCTATTAGTATTGGTGCTGTATGCACTGTTATTTCACTAGTATTTCTAGCTGACCTTTTAAATCCTGTGATTACTCTTGCACAGTACACTGTTTTCTTGGAAAAGAATCTAAGATATGGTTCATCATTTCCAAATCCATTCTGAAATATGATTATTTTAGTGTTTTCTTTAAGTATGTCTCTGTTATTGTTTAGATTGTTACTTATATCATCATTTGCTATTGTTTTACTACAAATAAATATGTAATCATAATAGTTTCGCGGAATATTCTCATAACTTGTATATACTTCAAATTCATCTCTTTTATATGATAAATGTTTAAATATACCTATCCTATTAATTCCATCATTCATAGCTTCAGCAGTCTTTTTTGTTGCATAAAATGATACATTAGCCTTTTGAGATAGCATTGATGCTCCCAGTGCTATTCCTATTGCTCCAGATCCTATTACTAAAACGTTCATTTTTCATCACTAAGTAATTATTTGTTTTTCATAAAATTTATTATTATTTTTTATAATTAACCTCTTTGAATATTCATATAATTATTTTTAATTTAATACTTTATTTTTCTGAATAAATCCTATAATTACATATGATATTAAAATAATATAATATATTGTAATTAATTAATAAAATATAATTAATAATTTAATTAATAACGTTTTTAATGAATTATATTAAAGATTAAAACAAGGAGGATAAAATATAGTTATGAACAATCATAGAGGACAAATAATCTTTATAGTAACTATGATTTTCATATTGTTAGTAACATTCACAGGATTATCAGCGACAGATACAAATGACACAACTCATAATCAATCAGATAATTATGAACATGTTTTAAATAATAATACAATCCACGATACTAACAATATCAAAGTTGATAAAAATATAAAAAACGATGCGGTAGATGATAATACTAATATAACAAATGATACACAGACTCCTAAAAATGATACCATAGATAGCAATACTAACATTACAGCAAGTAATCAAACAACAGAAATAACAAGAAAGAACACAAAAGTTAATGTAGGTGATGTAAAAACAGATAATGCAACAGTAATTCTATCTGCAGATATAACCGATTCACAGGGAAATAGTGTGACAGCAGGAAAGGCTATATTTAAAATCAATGGTAAAACTGTTTGTAATAAATTAGATGTAATAAATGGAACAGTAACCTATAATTACACAACAAATGGTTTAAGTGCAAAGAATTATAGTATCACAACAGTATATGGTGGAGATGAACAGTACTTTCCATCAAAAGATAGTGGAACATTAACAATTCTGAAAAAGAATACAAAAATAAAAGTAGCTAATATCAAATCCAATAGTTCCACAATAAAACTTACAGCATATATAACTGATAAGAATAATATGAATGTAACTGGTGGAAATATAGTATTTAAGATTAATGGTAAAACAGTTTCTAAAAAAATATTAGTACGTAATGGTATTGCATCATCTGACTATAATATCAAGCAATTAGGTGTTAAGAATTATACTATAATAGTTACCTATAGTGGTAGCTCTAATTATTATTCATCAACTTCAAAAGGAACATTAACTGTTACAAAGAGAAATACAATAATTAAAATAGCAAAGATCAAGACAAAACCTGGAAGTAATGTTACATTTAATGCTAATATAACTGGTACTGATGGCAATAAGATAAATAGTGGAAATGTTGTATTTAAAATTAATGGTATAACTATCTCACCAAAGATAAATGTACATAATGGAAAAGTATCCTATAAGTATACAATTCCTAGAGTAACTGCAAAGAATTATACTATCACAGCAACCTTCAGTGGTAACAGTAATTATTTAAGTAATAAAGTAAATCAGAAACTTGAAATGACACAGGTTAAACATGACCCATTCAAGATGAGCATACCAACAGTACAGGCTGATTTTAATAATAAAACATTTGTACCTGATGTTGAGGCAATGAGTACGTCAAATGTGAAATATAAATGGCTTGATACTACTAAAACTTATATAATAACTAAGGCACAGTACAAGGAAGTAATGGACAGAGATAGTAAAACTATGCAAATCAACTCATATCATATGAGTAAATACACAGCTTTCAAAACAAAAGATGAACCAAACGTGTATCACGTAGTTAAAAGAGAGGTATGGAATACTATAGAAGAAGCATTTTATTACAGACAATTAAAGTATAATGCTGAAGTAAATGGATTTAATAATCCTTATCCATCAGAGATAAGAGTTAATTTCAAAGCAAAAACATTAGAAGCAAAACGTCCCGATGGTAAATGGAGTAATCCAGTAAAATTTAAGAATAATCGATTCGAAAATAAGATGTGGTTCTGTGCAGATGTACAAAACACAGGGTATACATGTGGACCAACAACATGCTCTGAGATATCACAGTACTACCATAAATTCTACTCAGAGCAAAGTATGCAGGCAAGTATTAAAGCAACATCATGGGCAGGAAGTGAAGAGAGCACTCATATGAGTAAATTAAGAGCAAAAGGATTCAAATGTATAATTAATTATCCAAAAAGTGGATTTAATTCTCTTAAAAACTGGCTTAGTGCAGGTAAATGTGCTGAGGTACATGTGTATCATCATTATGTGGCTGCAGTACAAATAGATAATGATAAAAACCATATTCTTATATTAAATCCATCAGTAAATACACATGGTGTACCTACAGGGTGGTGTACGACTAATGGTGTATATAAAGCAGAGTATAAGAAAGGATTTTTAGCAGAATTAAACTGGGAAATCAGTGAAAATGAAATAAACCAGTTTAAAGCATTTTATAATAGTATGGGTGGAGCTTACACTCCTAAAATTACTACTAGTGAGACTCCAAGACAAGTATAATTTAAACTGAGGGTATCTCACATTCTTCTCTTTTTTTCAATATAATTTTTTTATCAATCAAGATGGTTGTTATTCCAAAAATATAGTTTAACATATACATGGATTATTATTATTTTTATAATTTCAATCGATGTATTTAGTATTCTAAAAAGATTATTAATATAATAATAAATAAAAGGATTGCTATTATTTATTTTAATAGAAATTATAATTATTAAAAAAAGTTAAAATTTACAAAAATAAAAAAAAAGGGGGAAGGATTAATAGAAAATAGATATAGAATATTTTTTTTTTAGAATTTTATATGTTTTAAAGAATATTCTAAGCTAGGTACGGGTTTTCCTTCATTATATAATTTAACTTTCTGATATGAATCATATATTCCATAAAGTTGAAAAATTAATGCAATTATAATTCCAATACCTACAGTAAATAAACCAATAATATCCAGAATCATCACAAGAATTAACATTAAAAATCCATCACCCCATTTTCCAAGATACATATATCCTCCACCTGAAATAATTAATCCAAAAATCACAGCTAATAACGGACTTTTAACATCATATCTCATATTATTAGAATCAAATTCCTGATTACCAGGGTATTGCTGGTTATTATATTGTTCATACTGTTGATTATTAGATGGGTAATCATATTGCTGATTATTTCCTTGTTGATAATTTTGTTGATTTTCCTGGTAGTGATAACTCTGTTGTTGGTAGTTTGTCTGATTATTTTCTTCTTGGCTAGTTTGCTGATTTCCATAATCTTGGTATGTCTGTTTTATTGGTTGATCATTATTTTGTTTGGTATCCACTTGTGAATGAGAAATATTATCGTTACTATTTGAAACATCTGCTAATTTATTCCCACATTGTAAACAGACCATACTTGATTCGTCATTCTCAAATCCACAGATTTTACATTTAACCATCTTTTTCACCTCTAGATAGTATTTAATAATATTAACTACTTATTATATTATCCTATAAATGATATATAATTAAGTGTAATAAGATAAACATTTAATATAACGTTTTTCCAGGAGTTCTAATCCAATATTTTTAGTATCCAAATACTTACATGAATTATAAATTATCTTGTGATATTTCTATAAAATCCGTTAATCCATAGAATTACACAGATAATTATTCCAATAATAAAGAAAAGACTATTTTCATGTAAACGGATGATTTATGGTAAACCATATAATTAATATCAAGAAGAAAAGAAATGCTAGACCACATGTTATCATCTGTATCTTAGATGTTTTATCTAATCTTCTAGGAAATATTCTTTTCTTCATTTAAATAACCTATTATTATTTTCATAAAATAAAAAAGAGAGCTGGTATACTATATTATTATATTAACAATGACATTCATCACAGTTTTATCCGGATATAATAGACCCATCACTACTACGGTATCTGTATACTCCATCATATAATTCTCTTTTAAATATTTTTCCACATGTTTTTACGTATACATTGTCTTCTGTATAAATCCATAGCCAGTCACTACTTGGATCACCACCAAACCAGTATGAATCGGTTATTTGTTCACCATTTATAGTATTAGTTTCAGGGGAGTGTGAACTTGTTAAAGTATCAGATGTTCTTTCTGATTGTTTTGTTTCTGCTTTTGGTGTTTCTACTGTAGTGTTTGCAGGTAATTTTTGGTTTATTGTTTTATTGTAGGTGATATTGTTATTATTATTTATTAGTGTTGTAGTGTTTTGACTGTATTGGTCTAGTATTCTTTTAAAATCTACGGATTCATTTAGTTAAAATCATTGTTTTTTGTGTCTATTACTATTATTGTTAAATTATTATCTGTATCATTATATGTCCAATAATCCCTTGATTGATTTATTACTTCAGCATCATTATTTGGCACGTTTAATGTTATTCTATTCATGGTTATGTTTCTTGTTTCATGAAAAGTATCTGTTACCATTGTATGCTGTTACTATTATTACACATGCTATAACTATAATTGCTGTAATAATGATAGCAAGCTTATTAATCTTCATATCTTTTATTTCTCCTATAATCATATACTCTTATTTTTTCTTATATTTGTTCATGTTTCTTATAATTTATTATATTTTGCTGATAATAGTTTTATCATTGAGTATAGTTTTATTAATAGTGTATATCTTTTTTAAAGGCATTTAATCTAGTTTTACTTGCATGTTTTTTGTGGTATTATAGATATATAAAATGTTAACAACTAGTTAAATGTTCAAATTTAATTCTTTTAAATGTTATAAATAAACTAAGAAATCTTTCCAAAAATCACTAGAGAATCTCTGTCTTGAATATTTTGATTTATACTTAATACACCAGAAATAGGCTGATGTATAGGATACATGGAGGCAATGGAAGAAATTATACAATGAATGTAAAATAGGGCTATATGAGTATGTAACTTCCTAAAAGACAGATTCTATGATTTATCAATTCACAATGACATAGTACCCATGGTTCTTCATATTGAAGTAAATCCATTCAACCAACAATTAGACATGGCTGAATATTGTAACGAAAAGGATGTTCAATTTGAAAGATGGACTCCTCTTGCAGAAGGTAGAAACAACATATTCCACAATGAAGTTCTAACAAATTGGAGATAAATATGATAAATCTGTAGTATAGTTATAAATTGGCTCATCCAAAGAAAAATAATAGTATTTCCTAAATCTGTTCATGAAGAAGGAATTAAAGAAAACTTTGGTGTATTCGACTTTGAACTAACTGATGAAAACGTGGAAAAAATTAAAACATTAGATACGGGTAAATATATTGTTGATTTTACAGATATACTTTTTAAATGATTAATAATTACAATTAAATATTTGTATTAAGTATTTTTAATGATTTATTTGTTAAATACACTACAATCCGTTTTCCTTTTATTTGTTTTTTTAATTTTTTTTCTTTTTAGAGCTTATAATTTGTTTATTTCTTTTATATGTGCTATATTTTTTTTATTAAGTAAGTTTTATATACAATCTCCATCATAAATAATAATAATAATATACATACAATTAATACTTTTGTAAGTAAAAATACAATAATAGTAATACTTAGGGAGTGAATATATTGTTAGAATCCTTATGGCAATTTGGTATAATATCCGCTGTTGCAGTTTTCGGCGTGAAAATAGGCCTTGCTATGGGTTTTGCAAATTTAAGCAAAAAACAAGTGTTTTTAATCACAGCAATTAATGGTATTAGTATAATAGTACTGTCTATGTTATGTGAACCATACATTAATTTTCTATATCAGATAGTATACCAGTATAGTTCAATATTATTTGGTTTAATGGCAATAATTATATTCGTTACTGGTTATCATACCATTATGGATTGGAATAAAACTCATGAAAATCATGCAAAAGCTACATGTATGGCAATGGTAGTACCATGTCCCTGCTGTATAGGTGCTGTTGTAGGTTCTGTAATTATTGTAGCTCCAATGATTAGTGTAACAACATTATTTTTAGGAACTTATTCTGCAGTAATATTAATGGTATTGATTTTCGTGTCATATCTATTATCTGATGTGATTGTTAAGAAGATTAATAAACCTTATCCTATTGTATTAGGTAATTTTATGATGTTTGTAGGTTTATATTTCCTAATTGCAATGATGATATTACCAAATATTGGTGATAAATTTTCTGATAAAATTCAGGATATTAATTATTCATCTCCTACTATGTTATTGTGTATTTTAGTAGTTACATTATTAATAATTGGTATAGGTATATTATATAAGAAGAAATATGGTAACATTGACTGATATTCATTGTTATAACTATTTCTTTAATAAACTAATCGGAGGTATATAATGTCTACAATCCCCGGTAGTGGAATTTTATCAGCCATATTAGATGTCATAGCACAAAGTCTATTATTACCTGTAATGATTTTATTAGTAATATTTGTTATAATTGTATTGATTGAAATTGGTGGTATAATAGCAGAGCGAGTATCACGTACAACTTTGTCTGAAAAAGAATTAGATTACTTGATTAATAATATTGCTGAATCTGAAACTTCTGAGGAAATAATTAATTATATTAATAGTTGCAAATTACAAAATAAATATAAAGAAATCTTAGTACATATTGTAAAAACTTCTAATTTAAAAGAAAATACAAGAGAAGCATATGTACGTGAATTGATTGAGAATGAAGAATTTAAAATATCAAAGACCCTGCGAAGAACTGATATAGTTACAAGAGTTAGTTCAGGTTGTGGATTACTTGGTACTTTAATACCACTAGGACCAGGATTAGCCGCACTTGGAACAGGTGACGTGGCAACATTATCCTCACAATTGGCTATAGCTTTTAACACAACGACTGTTGGTTTAACAGCCTCCTTACTATCTTATACTATATCTAAAATAAGAAGAGGATGGTATGAGGAAGATATATCCGTAATATATACTATTACAGAGGCAATAGTTGAGGTGGACTATGATTAGAAAAGATTCCAAAACAAAATTTTCTGAGGACTCTGATACTGATCCAATGGCTGGTGTTACAAACATGACCGACATTATGTTAGTATTAGCAGTAGGATTTTTAATACTAGCAATGACGTCAACAGGTGTACAACACGTAGACACAACTTCACAGACAACCCAGCAATCACAGCAACAATTGGAAAACGCAGTTAATGTAACTCAAGGACAACAAATATCCAATGATACATTAGAACAAAAATCTGCATCAGGGTCTGGTTATTCAAAAGTAGGAAGTGTATATCAAGATCCAAAAACAGGAAAAATGGTCATGGTAAGCAATTGATTAAATGAATAGTATCATGGAAAATGGTGATAGATAATGAATCAACATACAAATACTAAAAAATTTGTGATTATCATTGCTATACTATTATTATCATTATTATTTATAAATTCAGTTAGTGCAGATTCAACATATAAAGGAGATAACCTAGAAACAATAGCAAATGGAACAGTTAGTGGAGGCTTATACTCCGATTCTTTCTATGGCTTTGTAGATGAATCAGTTAACGTTGATTATAGTAATTACTCTAGTACATCCATAAAAACACAGACTGTATACGACACCCATAATAAGACTATAACAACTAACACCACAAAAAAAGCAACTAAAACAAAAACAACAACAAAAAACACAACAAAAAAAGTAACAAAAAATACAACAAAGAATAATGTCAAATCAAGTTCTAACGTTGAGGTTAATTTTGATGATACAAATGTAACATATGTATTTAAACCATTACAATCAAATGTCACTATTAAATCAGCTATTTTTGTTACAGGAATATATATGGGTAATATGCAGAAAGATTACCCAGTACATGTGAATTTAACATTCAATAATCATCAATACTTATATAAGACATTAAGTAGTACTTATGATAAATCAAGTGGTACGACACGAGTAGACACAAATATTACCCGCGTAACAAGTGATTACTTAATAATATATGATGTAACAAGTCATGTAAAAAATAGTGGAAATGTATTACATTTAGAACTTACTAATTCATCTTTTGCAAGAGTAAAAATGGCAACATTACTCATAGCATATGATGATGGGGATTCAGATAAAATAAATTACATAATTAACTTAGGACATGATGCAGCTAATGAAGATGACTATGTAGGTACAACAACATTCAAAGGACTAAATACGGGAATAAAAATACGAAATGCCACATTAAATGCTTACTTTTTAGCAAGTATTAATGGAGTGTACAGATTCAATGACCAAATACTAGAATCCTCAGAATCACAGGGAGGATATGCTGGTCAGTCAACATGGGATGTAACAAATTATTACAAAACTGGAGAAAATAACGTATTAGAATACCATAAAAATCCTTCAGCAGGATACTATAAAATATATATGAGTACATTAGTAACAAAATATCTTACAGGAACAGAACTACCTGATTTAATAATATCCAATGTAACTATTAACAATGGAACAAAATACAATGGAACTCTTCTAACAGACCAACAAAACAGAGTATATGTAACAATAAGAAACGTGGGAACTGGTGATGCAAATAATTTCAATCTCACATTAAGAATCAACAACAAAAATTATACTAAGGAAATAACAAGTATACCTGTAGATGAATCAAAAATAATACTATTTGATAATATCCAATCATTAAATAATGGAATAGTATCAGTTACAGCAGAAGTAGACCCAGAAAAAAAGATTAAAGAAGTAAATGATACAAATAATAACTACACACGGAATGTACAAGTAATAACAACAAAATACTCGGATTTAAATATTACATCAATAACAGTTCCAAGTAATATTAAAATTAAAAATAATACAACAATCACATTAAATATTAAAAATACAGGATTAATAAAATCAGCGAACTCCACACTAAGAGTATATATAGTATCTGGAGACAACAAAACACTACTAAAAACTACAAAAATAGAACAGTTAAATGTTAATGCAACAAAGACAGTGAAAATAACATGGAAACCAACAGATTATGGGACATATGATATTATAGGAAATATTACACAGGATGAAAATACTAATGAAACAGATTATACAAATAATCTAAGAAACATAACAGTATTAATACAAAACCCTGATAAGACAATAATATTTGTTATAAGTGATAATTCTGGAGTAAACTCAATTAATGAAGCATCAAAAACTATATTAAAGGAATACAGCGGAAAAGTAGAGATACAGATACGCACAAACAATCAAATAGCCACGATGTCTGACAGTAGTCTTAAGACTTATTTAGAATCATCAGATATAATAATAGGTGATTGGATAAGTACAGCATCAAATGAGAAGATAAATAACATTCTTTCAAATAATAATAACATAATCTCTAATAAGAATAATAAAATAACATTATTCCTTGAACCACCTGTATCAACAACTGCAAGCTCAGCAAATCTAATGAAACAATCAGTATTCATAATCAATGGCGTAAATAAAATATCAACCATAAAAAACAGAACATTATCAGAACTACGGGAGTATTATACATATACAGCTAGAGGAACAATATACTCCACAGTATATAATTACATAAAAAACAGTACTTTACCAAGTCTATTTAAAAAAGCAACGTTATATAAAGACATGAGTAATGTTAATGGATATATTAACATGTTCAGATGGCTTCTAAATTCAATAGACAATAAAACATTTGATCATACGTACACACAGCCACCAACAAAATTAAATGAACCTGACTATGGTATTTACAGAGATAAATGGTATTCATACCTTGACAATAATGGAACTTGGCATTCTGGTATAAATGACTACTTAAAAGAACATTATAATAAAAGTAGGCCAACTGTTGGATTAATAGAAAGTAAAATGTATGTACAATCACAACAACTACAGCCATACAATGCTATAATAAGTAAACTTGAATCATTAGGTTTAAATGTTATACCAGTAGTAGCATTTGGTGGTACTTCAGAACAGTTAAAAGTAATGTTGAATGTATATACTAATGCTACGAGTCTAGAATTATTCATATCAAATTCATCAAGATATACTATTAGAGTAGATGCAATAATCAATATGGTAGCATATGGATTAGGAGGTTCAGATTTCAGTAATGTAACACCTTTCTTTGAAGCATTAAATGTACCAATATTAAAGGCAATACATTCAGATTACGTGACTAATGCTGAATATGAACTTGGATCAACAGGTCTTGGAGTACTACGTGGAGATAAATGGTGGCATATTACAATAGCCGAAGCACAGGGAGCAATAACACCTGTATTTGTAGGTGGATATGAAAACACGATTGATAATAATACTGGTGCATCTATATCAGGATATGTTCCACATGAAGGCAATATTGATGTGTTAACAAAGAGTGTATATAACTGGATATTACTAAAAACATTATCCAACTCTGAAAAGAAAATAGCATTAATCTATTATAATTACCCACCAGGTAAACAAAACATAGCAGCAAGTTATCTTGACCCAGTAGAGAGTATATTAAATCTTTTAAATATATTAAAAGATAATGGATATAATGTACAGAATATACCAAGTAATTCAACAATACTATTAGCTCAAATGATTTCACAGGGTACCAATGTAGCTAACTGGGCAAGAGGATTAGTAGAAACAATGGCAGATTTTGCAAACAGTTCCTATGATGAGATAAATGGTTATCAAACCAATAATACATACAAGTTAGATTTCTCAAACATGACTGATGAACAAATACAAGCCTTAAAGGATACTCCTGGAGTACTACTTTATCCAGTATCAAAATTTAGAGAATGGTATGATAAACTAGATCCAATAAATAAGTTAGCAATATCTGAAGGTCCAATAGCATATATAGGAGCAATGTCACAGAAAGCCGTTGCAAATAAATATAAAAACTATACAACAGAGCTAGACGATTGGTATGATGCTATTATAAAACTGATACCAGAAAATAGTTCAGTTAATGTAAGTATACTAGTATCCAAGATAACTCAGGTACTTAAACAATATGTATTAACAGGAAATATTTCCTATTATAATCAGTACTTAAAATACAAAGAATCCTTCTTATCATATAAAATAGAAGGATTATCTGGATGGGGAGAATTTCCTGGTAATATAATGGTTGTTAAAAGAAATAATACAAAATACTTTGTATTACCTGGAATTAAATATGGTAATGTTTTTATTGCACCAGAACCTCAAAGAGGATGGGAAGGTAATGCTGAACAATTATATCATAATACTATAGTTCCACCACACTATCAATATTTAGCATTCTATTCATATCTGCAAACAGAAGGATATAATGCAATGGTATTCATAGGAAGACATGCAACACATGAATGGATGTCAGGAAAAGAAGTATTATGTTCAAATACAGATTTTACAACAATATTAACAGGTTCTATACCACAAATATACTTCTATGTATCAGATGGTATATCAGAAGGTTTAACAGCTAAAAGAAGAGGATCAGCAGTAATTATAGATCATCTAACACCTCCAATGTCATATACAAGTCTCTATGGTAATCTTTCAGTACTACAATCACTAGCATCAGAATATGAAGATGCAAGTGATGAAAATAAAACTGAAATCATAGAACAAGTAAAAACAATCATAATAGAAAACAATTATGAGGGAGACATGGGTGTAACCATAGCTAACATGACTGATGATGAAATAATTACAGCGGTAAATAATTATCTTCAAAGTATGCTAAGTACAATGTATCCCTATGGAGTACATGTACTAGGAGAAAACTGGTCAGATAATGAAATAGCATTATTAGTATCATCGATGCTATCAGTAGAATTTGAGTATAATAATGCTGGTGAAACAACAACATTACTTAATGAATTATCTTTAATATACTATAATAAGGAATACTCTAACTTATCATCCTCAAAACAATCAATAATACAAGAAAAAAGTATAACAATAATAAATGAATTAATAAACACTAAATCTACATTAATCTTAAATAATCTTACAAGTAATCCTTCAGAAGGACTTTTAAAAGCAATAGAACTAGCAGAAAAGTATATTAAAGCAGTCAAGGAGAGTACTACTGATGAAATTTTTAGTTTCTTAGATGTACTTAATGCTGGATATATACCGCCGGGTACGGGTGATGATCCAATAAATAATCCAAGTTCATTACCAACAGGTAAAAACTTCTACCAGGATCAATCCACAGAGGTACCAACGCCAAGTGCATATAAAAACTCAGAAAAATTACTGAATACAACATTAAATAACATAAATAGTACAACAAAAAGAATAGTTATTGGTATATGGGATACAGAAACAGCCCGTGATGACGGACAGTTAATTTCCTTAGTACTACGATTACTCGGTGTAGAACCAGTATGGACAGACTCTCCTAGTGCAGGGGTTAATGGTAAAAAACTCAAAGAAACACCAGTATATGTTGAATTAAAAGATTTAATAAGACCACAAGGATGGAATAAAACACGTATTGATGTTACAATTATCCTTGATGGTAATTTCAGAGATTTATATAGTAGACAGGTCGGTTTACTAGATAAAGCATTTAGAATAGCACTTGCAAGATCATATTATACCATACTTAATAATAAAACTTTAATAAACATGTATGGTAAAAACTTGTCAATAGCATTGAATACAGTTATGGAAACTATTGGATATTATGGTATATCTAATGAAACGTTAGATGATAATGCGATAGCATATGACTGGGTTCAAGATTTCATGTATTACATCTCAAATAATGTCAATGCTTCACAAGCAGGAGAATATGCAATAAATAGGATATTTGCACCACCAGACAATGATTATGGTGCTTTAATATCACAGGCAGTAAGACAAAGTTGGACATTTAATGATACTTATGATTTAGCTTTAAAATACTTAAATAGGATGAGTTATATTTACTCAAGTAACACGTGGGGATCATTTAACAAGGATGTTTTAACACGTGGATTAACAGGAGTAGAAGCATTATTCACTAGTAGAAATACTAATTTATATGGTATCATTGATAATGATGATTATTTTGATTATTGGGGTGGATTATATAACCTAATGTGTTATCTCAACAACAAATTACTCCCTTTCAATATACTAATATATGGTTCAGATATTAATCCATACGTATACAGTCTAGAAAAATATTTAAACCGTGAACTAAGTTCAAGATACTATAATCCACAATGGATTAAAGCAATGATGAATGAAAGTTATGCTGGTGCAGGTTACATGTCCAAGGCAACATCAAACTTATATGGATGGGCATGGACTGCAAGAGGCACAGTAAAAAGCTGGATGTGGGATAATCTTGTTAGTGTATACGTTGACGATAAATATAATATTGGAGTAGATAAGTACTTATCTACAGGTTATAACTCATATGCATATATATCTATAACAGGAACATTACTAACAGCAGCTTATGATAAATTTTGGGATGCTGATGAAGCATCACTTAGAAAAGTTGCAAACAAGTGGGCTCAATTAGTAATAGATAATGGTGTAGCTTGCTGTGATTGTAGCTGTGGTAATATAGCAATGATGGATTGGTCATTAAAATACATTAATGCAGACTTATTATCACAATTCAAACAGAAACTATACCAAGCAACCCAGAACAAAATATTCTTTGAAGATGGATTTAACGATAATCCAAATGCTAATGGTTCTGATGTTAATAGTAATGGTACCGGTAATGCTACATCAGGGGGAAATGCCGCTGGTGGAGTTGTAGCAAATGGAACAAGTTCAGGTAATGGTTCTAGCTCAGTTAATGGAACAGGTTCTGATAGTGGCTCTAGTTCAACTAACGGAACTGGTTCTAATAATGGTTCTAGTTCAACTAATGGAACTGGTTCTAACAGCGGATTTAATAATAATTCAGGTTCAAGCAACAGTACCGGTCAATCTAATAATAACAGTACAAAAACGAATAATCAGGGTGAAGTCCAAAATTCTGATAATATTAATCAGAACAATACCCAATCAAGTTCAGACATAACAGTTCAAGAACAAACTAACACTAATTCAAGTAGTTCTAGTAGTGGTAGTCTTGTTGGTGATTCTCCTAGTTCAGACTCATCTGCATCTTCACAAGTAGTTGCAACTACAGCAACAGTTAGCTCTTCTGGATCTACTAGTAGTGGTAGTAATATGTATGAATTATCACAATCTAAAAAGGGTTCAGCTATAACTGAATCAGCAATGTCCTTCATTAGTGTACTATTTGTATTACTAATTGTAGGATTTATAACATATGGATATTATAAGAGGAGAAATACATCATAAATTGTATTATTTCCTTTTATTAATTTAATTTTTTTTTTATATTATACGTTTTTAATGTTTTCAAACAAAACATTGGTAATACTTTTATATAAAAAATTATGAATAATGAAATGATTGAAATAGCATTGGACTATGAATTATCCTATGAGATATCATAATAAAATGTCTTTGAATAGAGAAAGGGTAACGAGTCTAATCTAAAATTATAATGATATAATAGTTATGAGATAGAATAATGGTGAAAATAAAATGAATAAGAAGATAACAGTGCTGTTATTCATAGTTACACTTATTTGTTTAATTTCTACAGTATCAGCAGAAAATCTAACCACGACTGACTCTGGAACTGTAAATGGTGGATTTTATACTCATGCAGTACAAAATACTCCCTATGGAGATCAAGAAAGTGAATCTGTGAATGAATCAGTGTCTTTTAATTTCGTAAATGACGATAGTAATACGGTACAAACGACAAGCAATGCAAAAAAATCAAATTTTGATACAGCAACTCAATCAACTACTAAAACAAATACAACTACTAAAAAAAGCTCAGCTACTAATACAAACACAGCTACTAAAATAAATACAACAACTAATATAAATAATCTAAAAACAGAGTCATCAAATACAACAAGCAAATCTTTCACAAACATTTCAAGTGCTAAATTATACACAATGGTATATGTACAAAATGTAAATACTAGAATAAGTTCTTATGTTAATCTATCAGTAGACTTTGATAATGATGGAGTATATGAAACAGTATTGGAAAATAATACATTACTAAACATATCCTCTGACAGAGAAGGAGGAGTTTATAGATTAAATGAGAATATTACAAGAGTTTATTCAGACTATTTACTATATTATGACATAGCTAAATATATAAAAACGGATGTAGTAAATGTAAAAATGCAGACTACCAGTGCTGCAGGTTATAGTGATGGAAAGATTAAATTTATAGGATTAATAGTTGCTTATAATAAGGAAAACTCTGATAAAAATATAAATTACTGGATTAATTCAGGACATTGTTGGATAGCAGAAGGTGATACAGCATCAACAACCTTTGCCACTGCAGGATATGATAAATATGATGATGTATCATTAATGCAGATTTCAACATCATCATATGGACCAGCAACAACATTCAATGGCAACAGTATATTCTTAAATGATTCTGATGTATATTTCTCAGAAAATAAATGGAATGTGACTTCCTTATATAACTCCAGTATTAATTCAACACTTACTAATACTGCTAGTGCATATGGATACGGTTCCTTTAAAACAGTTATGGCAACTTTAGCAATAACATCACAAGCATTACCAACAAATATATCAGTTCAAAATGTTACAACAGTAAGTAATAGTAAATTCACATTAGTTAACGAAGACAACAATATAAGTGTAATATTAAATAATACAGGATCTACAAGCGCACCATTTAATGTAACATTATATGTTGATGATTATAATTCAACACAACAAGTAACAAGTTTAGGTGAGAATGCAAATACAACATTATATTACATATACAACCCAACAACAAATGGTACAAAAAATGTTAAAGTAATAATTGATTATCTTAATGGTACAACAACAACAGCATATGATGGTACAGTATTAGTATATTATAATGGTTATATGGGAAAATCATTTACAAATGGTACTAATTTAACCACTAAAAGAATATATGAAGGTAAAAATACATTAATCATCGATTTCATACACGCATATAAAGGTCAAAGATATAAGAACTTTACAGTAACCTATGATAGTGCAGCTAAAGGAATAGTTGATTCTAATAAAATAGTCGATGTATTATATTACTTACCATATAATTGGGAACACGATGTATTAAACATTGACTTCAGAGTAAATAATATTACACAAACACAAATAGCACATTATAATGATACAAAAGGCTATGGTAACTGGGATTTCCCATCAGGACTAGCAGTATATAATATAACTAGTGCATTCAAAGCAAATAGTAATAATACATTTTCATATACAACCAATTACAAAAATGAAGCATTATATGGTGGATATGTAGTAATAATTTATGCTAATAATACTAATCCAACAAAAATACTAATTAATGAAGGAACTGATCTATTAAATCCTGAAGACTCAGGATTTGGTGCAAATAGTTCTACAACATTAAGTTATGCAAATTATGAAAATATAGATACATTAGGCATAATGGGTTCTGATTTATATTCCATTGCAGGATCTTCTGACCAAGTAAATGCAAGTAATGTAATACTTAATGGTGTTAGATATGGTTCAATAGCAGATTCATATAATAGAACCACTCAAATTAGTGTAAATAAACATGCTGTAAATAACCTAGTAGATGGTAATAATACAGTTACACTACAATCATTAACGGATAACATGTGTATATACGGAACTATTCTAGCAATAACATACGTAGATCCAACAGTTAATGTAACTAATTTCACAATAACCTCTAACAGAGGATCAGTACTAGCACTAGAAAATAATACAATCACAGTAACAATAAATGCTACAAGACCATTCACTAATAAAATTAATGTAACATTACTCATGGGCGACTACAGCTCTACAATAACTGTTGACTCATTAAATAGTAGTGCAGTATTAACTTACTATTATGCTCCAACAACAAATGGTACAAGAAATGTTGACGTTATCATAGATTACCTTAACGGTACAACAACAACAGCATACAATGGAACAATAACCGTGTACTACAATGGTTACATGGGAAATTCATTTGTAAACAAAAACAACATGACCGTAAGAGTATATGAGGGTGAAAATACCGCTACAATATACCCTGTATCTGAATACAGTTCAGGATGGTCACAGGTAGTAAGTAACTTTAACGCAGCAGAAAATGGTATAAATGACAGTAATAAAATAGTTGAAGTATTATTCTATCAAGGATACAACTGGAATAAAAAATTAAACATATTATTAACAGTTAATAATCAAACTGTAACTCCAATAGCATCTTATGATGATACTAAAGGATTTGCTACATATAACTATCCATCCGGAGTAATAGTATACAACTTAACTAGTGTATTCAACACTAATAATAATGTAATAAATGTAACAGCATTAGAAAACAATAGTAATGTACTATACCCAGGATATCTAATAGTAATCTACGCAAACAACACAGATACCACTAAAATATTCCTTGCTGAGGGTGCAGACATGCTTAACCCTACTTCTAGTGGTTATGGAGCAACCTCAAACTATACAATTTCATACACAACATTCAATAACATCAATACTGCAAGATTAAATAACACGGTATTAAATACAATAACTGCAGCTGCTGATGATAATAATGGTAGTGCAGTATTAATGAACAATCAAACATATGGATCACTATCAACAACAACTAACAATCATGAATTAAGTATAACCTCATTAAACATAACAAACATTGTTAATGGAACAAACACATTACAAACACAGGCAACAAATGATAACATTTTCGTAATGGGCTCAGTATTAACATTAACATATAATGACATAAAAAATACAACAATAACAGTAAATACTATAACTACAACTGTAGGTAAACAATCATCAGTCACTGTAACAGTTAAAGATGTAACTGGTGAAAAAGTATCAAATGGTCTAGTAAGTATCTTAGTTAATGGTAAAACATACACAGCTAACACTACAAATGGTACAGCTAATATCAAAATACCAGTTAGCTCATTAAAAACTGGAAATAATATCCTATCTATAACTTACAAAGGTAATGATGTATATGGACAATCAAGTACAACATACTATATTAATGGTACAAAATACGGACCAGTATATTATGTAGCAACTAATGGTACAAGTAGTAATAATGGAAGAACACTACAAACACCATGGAACTACACATACGCATTTAATACAATAAGAAACAGTATATACAATAATTCATTAATATACATAATAAATGGTACATACAATATAAACAGTACTGTATTATTTAATAATGGCCTAACACTCAAAGTAATAGGATACAATAATGCAGTATTAAACGGAAACAACAAGGTAATCAATACATTCAACATACAAAATGGAGTATTATCAATAGAAAAATTGACATTCAAAAACTTTGCTAACACACCAATTCTAAACAGAGCAAACAACACAAACATCACAGGAAACACATTCATAAACAACAAAGGAACAAATGGTGGAGCAATAAGTATCTACAATGCAAACAATGCATTAGTAACTAACAATACATTCCAAAACAACACAGCAAGATACGGTGGAGCAATATATGTCAGAGGAAACAACACAAACATAAACAAAAACACATTCATTAAAAACAATGCAAATATTTCCTCAGGAGCAATATATAACCTAGGAAGAAACACCAAGATAACAAACAATGTATTTACAAACAACAAGGCAAGCACGCTTGGTGGAGCAATAAACAACTGGGAAACCATTACTACAACAATAACAGGCAATAAATTCACAGGAAACATTGCAAACTATGGTGGAGCAGTATACTATCGTGGAACTGGATTAAAACTAAACAACAACAACATGACAAGTAACACAGCATGTGTAAGTGGTGGAGCAGTATTTGTAATAGGCACATCTAACAACATAACCAATAACAACTTCACAAGTAACAAAGCAAAAAATGGAGCAGCAATAAATAACCTAGGAACAAATACCTACATACAAGGTAACATGATAAAATATAACACTGCAAATGCAACAGGTGCAGCAATAAACAATTGGAACGCAATAAAAGCAACAATCACAAATAATACAATACACCACAACCAAGCACAATATGGAGCAATATATCTTAGAGGATTAAACATTACAGTAAGTTTCAACAATATATACAGTAACAAAGCAACCATTAGTGGAGGAGCAATATTCAACATAGGAACAAACAGCACAATATATGGTAACACCATAAAAAATAACAATGCTAAAAATTACGGTGGAGCAATAAACAATTGGAATGCTAAAAACACCCGGATAACAAACAACAACTTAACATACAACAATGCAAGCTATGGTGGAGCAATCAATAACCGTGGAACAAACACCACAATCACAGAAAACACAATAACAGGAAACATTGCAGTCAAAGGTGGAGCAATTCTTGATACAGGATACAAAACAACAACAATGAATCATAACACTATAAAAAATAATCCAACACAGAACGGACAAGAAGTAACACACTAAACAAAAATAATAATAATTGGATGAGTTGATAATAAATTAGAAAATTTAATATCATCTTCATTCAATTAATCTCTTAATTAGATGCTAAAATAACAATTAAAAAAAATAAGATAATCTTTTAAAAAATGGATAATCATATTTAACGAATTTGAGATAACAGTTCTCATCTTAACATCTTTTTCTTATAAACTTTTCTCGTTTTTAATAAAATATTTTTTCTCTAACTAATTTATTGATAAACTTTATTACTTCTTAATTAGATATAATTACTTAGTTGTTCAATTTATATCTGTGAGGTGATTTCTATTAAAATTAATGTATCTAAAACTATTATTGTATTAGTACTATTAGTAGTTGGTCTTGGCTTGTTAACTGGTGTTAGTGCTCGATATGTTGGAGATGGTTATAGTCATAATGTTGCTGATAACTATTATGATAGTATGAGTGCCCAGGATATACTTAATAAGTATAATAATACAACATGTCACGCAGAGGAAACAGCTATATGTACAAAAGTAGTTGATGGAGATACTATCTATTTATCCAATGGTGATAAAATTCGTCTTGTAGGTGTTAATACTCCTGAACGTGGTGTTCAAGGTTATAAAGCATCCAAGAAATTTGTTAAAAAACTATGTTTAAATAAACAGGTTTCAGTTGACATCGATGATAAAAAACATAGTGATAAGTATGGTAGAACTCTTGGTGTAGTTATTGTTGATAATAAGAATGTTAATGAAATGCTCTTAAAAGAAGGTATTGCAGAGGTAATGTATATTCCTCCTAGTGAGTTTAATCCTTATAGTTGGCAATAATTATCTTCAATTCCCCTCCTCTTCTTTTATTTTTTTATCTAATTTTATCAATTAAACAAGATAAATAATCAAATTTATCATAATAATTCTATAATATTAAATATAATTATTAAGAAATTATTACATACTAGGATAACAATAGAACTAACTATTTTCTCTTAATATACCTAATAACGATATTATATGGAGAAATACAATTTTTATCAGGATTATCCTAATTTTTATCAGATTATTTTTTTCATTAGAGGAGGTGATAATTCTATGAAGAATAATAAAAGAATAATACTAGTATTATCCATTGTTATTGTATTACTAATAGGAGTATCTACAATAAGTGCAGCAAACAATACAACCACTACCCATACAGTTAAAGAAAACAAGATAGCACATGAAACAAACATATCTAACCAAGTTAACCAAAAAATCAACGATAATACAACGTATAAGAACATGAAAAAAGATTCGGAAAAAAAATACTATATTGCAGTTAATGGATCTAATGATACTGACGGATTAACACCAGATACAGCATGGACATATACCCATGCATTTAATACAGTAACAACACCAGAATACAATAATTCAATAATATACATACAGCCAGGTACATACAACACCACAGACACTGTTAGTTTTAATAATTCATTAACATTAACTATTGATGGAACTAACACAACACTGCTTTCAAAAACACGTGGAAATCAATGCTTTAACATAATCAATGGAAATATCACAATAAAAAATATAACTTTCATGAACTTTTATTCACAATACGGCACTATATATAATAGTAACAATAACACCCGATTAATAGGAAACACATTTATAAACGATATAGGAACAGGCTATGCTGGCGGAGTATATAACTCAGCAAATAATATGGAAATAACTGAAAACAATTTCATAAATCTCACAGGCAGCTATGCTGGATCAATATACAGTGAAGGAAATAACATTAATTTAACAAATAACACATTCCTGAATAACTATGCAACATACTATAATGGTGGAGTATATCTACAAGGTAATACTATCCGTATCATAGGCAATTGCTTTAATAATATTAGAGTAAACTGGGGAGAAGGAAGTGTTAACACCCGTGGTGAAAATTATACAATAACAAATAATAGCTTCACAAAGAATAAAATGGCTATAAATAATAATGCAAACAATGTTCTCATATCATTTAATAACTTCACAAATAACTCAATAAATTATGAGTATGGTGGTGCAATCTCTAATACTGGTACAAATGTAACAGTAGAAGGAAATGTTTTTGTAAATAACTCAGCAGTATATGGTGGTGCTATCCTAAATAACAGGACAAGAGACATGGTCATAACTGGCAACACATTCACTGATAATTATGCATATGATGGTGGAGCAATTTATAATACAAATACAGACAATGTAACTATTATTAAGAATAATTTCACACATAATACAGCAGTATTTGATGGTGGAGCAATTCGTAACTATAATATTAAAGACATGATTATAACATATAACAACTTCAACAATAACAATGCAACGTGCGGAGCTGGAATACAGAATCAAAATACAACAAACAATATAATCCAGGAAAACAATTTCAATAAAAACAGTGCAGACCATTACGGAGGTGCCATATACAATCAGAAAACATACAACAATGTAACAATAACCGATAATAACTTCACACAGAACTATGCAAGATACAACGGAGGATCAATATACACACAGGACAATACAACCATAATAATAACAAACACATTCACAAACAACACAGCAAAACGTGGAGGAGCAATATTCAGTCAGGGTAACACTACAATAACAAATAATACATTCATACTAAACAATGCATCAACGGGCGGAGTAATATATAACCAGGCTGATTATACACTAGTAAACCAGAATAAATTCACTAATAATACAGCAGAAGATGGAATAATATACAATAAAGGACAAATCAATATAACCAACAACTCATTCACAAAAAACAGGGTAACAGAAGAAACAGGATACATTTTAGAAGATAATAATGTGATAATAGTAACACAGAACAATTTCATAAACAATACAGACTATCAAAGAGACATGCTATATAACAACTATTCAATGGCCACAGTATCCGATAACATATACGTGGGAAACTATCTGGAAACAATAAATCCAACAATAAATACAACATTACTGGATAATAACGACTATAATACTACAATAAAACTCCTGATAAACAATAAATACAATGACACGGTAAGAACTGGAACAATAACAATATACATCAATGATGAAAGATATGCTAACACAACAGTAACTGATGGACAGACAAATATCATAATACCAGATAAATTACTAAAAGGTGGAGTAAATAATATATTATTCACGTATACATCAGATAATCTTAGTTATCAGCCAATAAATATGACAATTAATCTCACAATAAAAAAAGGTACAGTAATAACAATTAACAACATAACAAATACAACAAATCAATACATAGTAAACTTGAACATAACAGATAACACATATAATCCAATAGAACTTGGAACAGTAACAGTCACGATAAATAACATAAATTATACTAATATAACAGTAATTAATGGAAAAGCAAACATAACCCTACCAGACAATGTATTAATAGCAGGAAATAATATTTTATCAATGGTTTATAATGGTACAGATTATTATAATTCATCAAGAACAACATACTACATTAATGGTACAGTATACGGACAAGTATACTATGTAGCAACAAATGGTTTAAGCAGTAATGACGGAAGAACACCTGAAACATCATGGAACTATACACACGCATTTAATACGATAACAAACAATGAATATAACAACTCACTAATCTACTTACTAAATGGAGTTTATAATATAAATGACACAGTCATGTTAAACAATAGTTTAACTCTTAAAATAACAGGATATAATGTGACATTAGATGGAAATAATAAAACATTAAATTGTTATAACATTCATAACGGAAGAGTATCAATAGAAAACTTGACATTTATTAACTTTGGTAACACAGCAATCATTAACATTGCATCAAACACAGTCATAAGTGGAAACACTTTCATAAACAATAAAGGAAGTAATGGCGGAGCAGTAAGTAACTGGAATACATTAAACACTACTATAACCAACAACACATTCACAAACAATATGGCAAACTATGGAGGAGCAATATACAACAGAGCAAACAATACACATATAATCAATAATAAATTCATAGATAACAATGTAACTACCTCTGCGGGAGCAATATATAATACAGGAACAAATAATGTAATAATGGATAATAAATTCATAAAAAACAATGCTCAGAATTATGGTGGAGCAGTAAATAACTGGAATACAGTAAACACTATGATAACAAACAATACATTTACAGATAACAGTGCAAATTATGGTGGAACAATATACTACAGAGGATCATCACTAAACTTTAACAATAATAACATTACAGGAAGCATGGCACTTGTAAGTGGTGGAGCAGTATTTGTAACAGGACAAAATAACAATATAACAGGTAATAACTTCACAACAGGTAAGGCTAGAAACGGCGCTGCAATAACTAACATTGGAACAAAAACATTAATCAGTGGAAACATTATAAAGTACGGTAATGCAATTTCAGTAGGTGGAGCAATAAACAACTGGAATGCAAATGATACTACAATAACTAATAACATAATACACCATAACCAGGCACAATACGCAGCAATATACATTAGAGGAACTAATATAACAGTACAATCTAATAACATATACAGTAACAAAGCAACTATCAGTGGAGGAGCAATCTTCAACATAGGAACAAATAACACGATAAACAGAAACACTCTAAGAAGTAATAATGCAGGTAACTTTGGTGGAGCAATAAACAACTGGAACTCAGCCGATACACAGATAATAGGAAATAACCTTACATATAATAATGCAACTTATGGAGGAGCCATATATACTCGTTCAACAAACACTACAATAACAGGAAATATTATAACAAGAAACAGAGCAGTTCATGGTGGAGCAATACTTGATACAAGACATGATACAACAACAATAAACAATAATAATATAAACAGTAATCCAGTAGACTAAAAGTTGTATAATCAGATAAATTAAGAGGAATAAGTGGTTAATTTAAAATTAATAACCAATATTTCTTCATCAAACCTTTTTTTTAATTTTAGTTTTTATAGATTCCGTCATATACAATTTATGAATCTGATTATAAATATCAATAAAATAATTTTTTTTTAGTTCTAATAATCAATAAAATAGATATCAGAGCAAGTATTGATAACTACATGATTAAATAAATTAAACATTAATACTTAACTACTTTTTTTTTGGTGATTATATAATGTTTTTATTATCAAAAACTAGCTAATTGCTTGTAATAAGTCTATTTCTAGGAATAAACTAAGTAATCACTATTAATTAACAGATATTTATAAAGATAAATAAATTATATCCTATTAATCTCTATTAAACAGTTAGTCTAAGTTAATGTCGTTAATTTAATTACATACAATATATAAATAAATAATATAGTAATTACTTTAATGGAATTAAATATAATGTCTAAGAAAAAGAAGAATAAAAAGAAAAATAAGAAAAAAAAGAACAAGAAGAAAAATAAAAAGAATAATACTTATAATACAAGTGAATTACTAGAAATTATTCAACAATTAACAGATGAACGAGATGAATTAAATCAAGTATTAAGATCATTTGCAAGAACTTCTCAATATAACACTAAACAATGTGATTCATTAAATCATGATAATAGAGATGCAATAACTAAGAAAAACCTGGAAAAATTCTCTCAGTTAAATGAAGAACAAAAACATAATCTAGTTCATGATAAGGTTACACATTATAATAACCATAATCAAGAATTAAGTTTTCTTGGACGTTTAAAAGATAGATTTAGTAATACTTATGAAGATAATACTGGTAGAACAATGGCATTGACTGATGGTATTTTTGGTATGGTAATGACATTACTTGCTTTCAGTATAGAATTACCTGATGTTCCACTCAGAACAGTTGCAGATTTCACGGTATTTTTACATCAATTATTACCAAGTATAGGTATGGTACTAATCAGTTTTATTATTGCTAGTTCGTTCTGGTTTTTCCATCATGAATTCATCAAAGTCAACAAAGTTAACGCACCATTCTTATGGTTAAATCTTGGATTTTTAGCAACAATATCATTTATTCCATTTTCTACGTCTGTCATAGCTAATTATGGAACATTTATACTTGGTGATGTTGTATTTGGAATAAATATAGCAGCTTCCATCATAATGTTTTTAATAATGTTTGAATATGCAGCTAATAAGGGTTTTATTCCAGATGTAAATAAGGGTCATAAATTCTATATATTTAACACATTTTATATAATGATGCTATTTACAGTATTAATCAGTGTATTGGAATTCTTAGTATCTCCAAGCTTTATTTATCTATTCTTCTTCGTTCCTGTGATATTCACATTACGGGATATCAGATATGAGGATAATACCGATTAGTTGATTTAATAATCAAATCAATCCTCTCACAATTTCACTTTTTTTTATCAACAATCATTTTTTTTTTACATGAAAGCTTACATATATAATTTAAGATATAATTTCTAATTGGTGAAAATCAATGAGAAAAAATTTTGAAGATATAATAATGGTACCACAGCCAGTATTAATGATAGGAACTTATGATGAAGAAGGTAATGCTGATGTAATGAATGCTGCATGGGGAGGTCAATGTGGACCAAATCATATAGCATTAAATCTGGGAATGAAACATAAAACTGTTGAAAATATTAAATTAAAGAAAGAATTCACTATCAGTTTTGCAACTAAAGATACTGAAGTATTATCTGATTACTTTGGAGTACGTTCTGCTAATGATACAGATAAAATTAAAGAGTCAGGTGTCAGTATAGTTAAAGCTGAAAAGATTGATGCTCCTATTATAGAGGAATATCCATTAACCATTGAGTTTAAAGTTGTTGAAATGGAAGAAAAATTAGGAGAACTCAGAGTTGTTGGTGAAGCAGTTAATGTTTCAGCTGATGAATCAATACTTGATTCTGAGGGTAATATTTCAATAGAAAAATTACAGCCTATAATATTTGATTCAATTAATGATTCCTATAGAGTTATTGGTGAAGAAGTAGGTTCAGCTTTCAGTGATGGTAAAAAATTATTTGAATAATTATTTTTTTATTATTTAAATGATTTTTAGAATTTTAATTATTTTTTATATTTTTATTTTTTCCAATTTTTAGTCTATTTTTGTTGTTTCTTTTAGTATAATTTTGATTTATTTGATTTATTCAAATAACTTACTGTATTTAATATAAATAATTAAACAATGTATAGGGATATGCCTTTTTAAACTATAAATAGTATGAGTATTATACTATAATTAGTGAAAATAAAAGTAATATGTAGGGTAATATATTAGAAAAAATTAAAAGGTGAAATATTATGGTACTAAAAAAATCCTTTATAAAGAGAATGTTAAAAAAATACATATATTAAAAAAAATATTTTCCTTTTTTTCCTCATTTTATACTGATTTTTAGAATATAATTTATAATATCATATCCTGTTTATAAAAAACTTATAACAACTTAATTGCTCATTTTTATTATAAATAATTATATTTGAATTAAATATAATAAATAAATTATATAAAAAATCCTAATGGTAATCATATGGAAGACACTAACATAAAAAATGAGTATAAAACACTATTCTATGAAGCATTCAATGTATTTCTACTAATAATCACTATTATAGACATGGTATTCATAGTGGTTGACTTTATATACACATTTCCAGCACGTGTCGAGAATATTCTAACATATTATGATTTAGCTGTATGTATCTTCCTTGCAATAGGTATGTTTTACTCATATAGACGCTCAAACTATACACCACTTACATACATAAAAAGTAATCATCATATAATAGACATTATATCAATAATACCCCTGGATTTTATACTTGGACATTACTTCGTTGCTCTAAGATTTCTTAGAATATTAAGATTCTTAAGAATAATCAGATTATGGAATATTGGAAAAGAATTGAGATCATTAGAATTCTTCATACAACATCATTTACTAAAAGCAACAGTAATAGTATTCGGTGTATTTGCAGGGATAAGTGCAGTGCTATTGTATGTATTTGACACATCATTCAACTCAATATTAGATACTATATGGTTTATTGTTGTAACAGCATCCACTGTAGGTTATGGTGATATGACACCAACTACTCCTGCAGGAAAAATATTAACCATGTTTATTATTGTAACAGGAACTGTTGCTGTAGCAATATTCACTGCTTATTTATCAGCTATATATAATAAACGTACTGATGATGCAAGAATACATGAAATAGAGAATTATATTAAACGTGTAGAACATAAAAATGCTAGATTAGAACGTGATATTCGTCAATTAAGATTAAAAATAGAATCTTTAGAAGAAGCTGCATATGATACAAAAGAAGATGTTGATTCAGTTAAGGATACTGTTGAGGATATTGATGAAAAATTAGATAAGTTAATTGATGAATGATAATTTTTTATTTACTTTTTACCACTTTTTTAGAGCCATTTCTTTTTTTTGAAGAAGAGTAGGCTTATTATACTAATTACTAAACATGCTATCATTACACTTGGATATGCCTCGGGCATATTTAGTTCGGGCATGTATTTAAAGTTCATACCATACCATCCTACTATAAACATTAAAGGTGTGAATATTGTTGTCACGATTGTTAGTATGGTCATTATACGGTTTTGTTTAATATCTAGCTGTGCTCTGTAGATATCTCTTACCTGTATGGTGTAATCTTTTATTGAACTTGCTCTGTCATATAATCGGTCGATTCTGTTTATAAATGATCGGAAGTATCTTAAGTTTTCTTCCTTGAAGAAATTGTTCTCATTTTCTTCTAGTATTTCTCCGAAGTCTATTAGTTGGTCGTAGTGGTTGCTGAGGTCACGAATATCTGCTCTTATCTGGTTTAGGCGTCTTGAACTTAAATCGGATTCTTCGTATATGATGGAGTAGTTGATGTTGTCTAGTTCTCTTTCATAGTTTTCCATTATTGTTAGGTCTCTTTTGATTATTTCTATGAGGAAGTCGTAGATGAATCTTTCGTAACTTGGTACTTTCCATTTTTTTGTTATTTGTATGTCTCTTATTATTCGTTTTGTGATTTCTGTGTTGTCTATGAATACTATTCCTTTTTCGTCTAGTGCGAATGCGAATTTGTAGTCTTCGTCTGATAGGTTGTCTCTGTTTGGGATGGAGAATGTACCTGTGATGGAGTCGTAGTTTATTTCTGCTTGTGTTACTAGTATTTCCTTGGATCCTGGTTCTGTTTCTATACCCATGTCGAAGGTGTCTTGGTCTTCTTGCCATTCTTTTCTTGTAACAATTGCAACGTATGGCTCGTCTGTGTTTTGGACGTCATATTTGGTACATGGTACAAGAGTATTTTTAATTAAGTAATACATGTTTTCTACCTTCATCAATGAGTACTAGTGCTTAAAATGGTTTCTTAAGAAATTCATTTCATATTATTAGTATGTTTTTATTTTATTATATTATTTTCTAATTTATAAATTAACCATTTTTTACTTTATAGGCTTATTTACAATGTTATACTTGTTTATATTTGATTTTACATGTTGTTTTTTAGGATAAAAGCGTTTTTAAGAAATTATATATTGTTTAATAAATAGAATTAATAATCAATTATAAAAAAAAGTTGGTGAAGACATGGTTTCTAATGATGTTACACGTTGCAGTTGGTGTAATTTAGATAATGATTTGTATGTTAAATATCATGATGAGGAGTGGGGTGTACCTAATTTCGATGATGATTATTTGTTTGAAATGTTGATATTAGAATGTTTTCAAGCAGGTTTATCATGGGAAATTATTTTAAATAAACGTGAGAATTTCAGAGCTGCTTTTGATGACTTTGATATTGATAAAATTATCAATTATGATGATAAGAAGATTGAATCATTATGTGAGGATAAGGGTATAATTAGAAATAAGTTAAAAATTAAAGCTGCTGTTAATAATAGTAGGGTTTTTAAGGATATCGTGTCTGAATTTGGTAGTTTTTATGATTATCTTTGTGAGTTTACTGGTGGTAAGATTTTTTATGAGTCTCATTTAACTACTTCAGAGCTCTCAGATAATATTTCTAAGGATCTTAAGAGCAGGGGCATGAAGTTTGTAGGTTCTATTACTATTTATTCTTTCTTGCAGGCGGTTGGTATTATTAATTCTCATGATGATGATTGTTTCTTGCATGTTGATGGCGATTAATTTTCTATCCGTAACCTTTATATAGTATGTTTACTAATTTATTATTAGGTAACATTGTTATATTCCTAATATTTTATTAACATTGTTACTTGATGAAAATCTAAAAGTTATCTTAAAAAAAGTTAAATTAATTCAAGTCTGGATATTTCACATTAAATATTATTTGTGAAATATTCAGTAAAAAAACATAAGTATTAATAATAAAAATAAACACCTTAAAAATATATTAAAAACAATACCAAAAAACATAAAATAAATTAAAAAAAATCAGATAACATCATAACCCCCAAAAAATAAAAAAAAGATACCTATTAAAAAAAACATAAAAAAGACAAAAATAAAAATAACAAAAATAACTTTAAAAAACTAAAGTTAAATCATCCACATAACCTTCTTAAAAATAAAACATATAAACTCCAAAGGTAAAAAAATACCTACACAAAATAAAATCACCAAAAAAAAATTATACAAACTGAAACAGGAAAAGGGAAAAACACTAAAAATATTTATCCTCCCTTTCTAAATAAACCTTTTTTTATAAACAACATCCAATTTTTCATTGACTATGCAATGTATTATAATACACTCCATGTAAATCAATCAACTCATCATGACTACCCTGCTCAACAATTCTACCATCATCAATCACAAGAATTCTATCAGCATTTCTAACAGTAGACAATCTATGAGCAATAATAAAGCTAGTCTTATTCTCCATTAACTTATCCATAGCCTTTTGTATCAACTTCTCAGTTCTTGTATCAACAGAGGATGTAGCCTCATCTAATACTAAAATCTGCCTATTAGACAACATGGTTCTAGCAATAGTAAGTAACTGTTTCTGACCCTGAGATATATTATCAGTATCCTCATTAAGCACAGTATCATATCCATCAGGCAACTTTCTAATAAAATCATCACTAGTACTTTTTCTTGCAACTTCAATAACCATGTCATCACTAGCACTAAGATTACCATAACGAATATTATTCATAATAGTATCATTAAATAGCCATGTATCCTGTAAAACCATACCGACAAGAGATCTTAAACTATTCTTATCATATTCATTAATATTTACGTCATCAATCAAAATAGCACCACTGTCAACATCATAAAATCTCATTAATAATTTTACAATGGTTGTCTTACCAGCACCAGTTTCACCTATAAGAGCAATCTTCTCTCCACGTTTAACAGTAAACGTTAAATCATTAATCACAGGATTCTCATCATAACCAAAGCACACGTGATTAAATGTTATATTATCATGCATATCCTTAATTTCAAGTTTAGACTTATTTTCCTCATCATCAATATCAAGGAACTCAACAATTCTCTCAATTGATGCCATAGCCGTCTGTACTAATCCCATTACACGTGTAATCTGTTGAATAGGTCTTGAGAAATTATCAATATACTGGAAGAATGCAAGTATATCTCCTACAGCTATTACACCTTGAATGGCAAATACTGATCCAAGTACTGCAACAACTACATAGTTAAGATTAGATATGAATGTCATAATTGGACCACTGAGTGTTGAAAGATATTGTGATTTCCACTCATACTCATACCACTTTTTATTATCCTCATTAAAACTATCAATAATATTCTCTTCCTGGTTATATACTCTTATAATGTCATGGCCAGTGAAAGCTTCTTCTATCTGGGCATTTGTTTTACCCTTATATTTTAGTTGGTCTCTGAAATACTTCTGTGAACGCTTAGTAATTACCTGTATTACAATAAATGATATAGGTATCAGTATAATGGTAGCTACTGTAAGCCATATGTTGATGTATACCATCATTATGAATACTCCAATGATAGTGATTATAGCAGTTAGCATCTGTGAGAAGGTGGATGTTATACCAACCTGTAATGAATCTACATCATTAGACATTCTGGATAATATATCTCCTCTCTTGTTGCTATCAACGTCACTCATTGATAAATGATTAATCTTATCCATTATCTGTTTTCTTAGATTGTAACTTATATCTGTTGATATTTCTGTTAAAAACCAACTTTGCAGGTAGTTGAATAATGCACTGAATATGTATAGCACTACTGCTATTGATAAGAGCATTGTTACTCTGTTAATATCAATTGTACCTGTATGGTTAAGTATCAGATTTATTCCATTGTATATGGTTGTTGTTGTAAGACCTATAAGCATAGGACCTATTATTGAGAAGGCCGTACTTAGTATAGCACATATTATTGTCAGAGTTAGTTTGAGCTTATAGTTTGTAAGCAATCCTAGTATATGTCCTAATGATTTTCTGATATCTGTAGGATTTTCTGTTAATCGTCTTGGTGGTGGACTCATAATGCTGCCTCCAGTGTATCTAGCTGTGATTGTACAATTTCCTCGTATACTTTACAACTTCTTCTTAGCTGTTCATGAGTTCCTCTGTCTATTATTTTACCATTATCCAGTACTATTATTTCATCAGCATCAATTATTGTTGATATTCTCTGTGATACTAGCAGTATTGAACTTTCATTTTTTAGTTTATGTAACTGTTTTTTTAGTCTTGATTCTGTCTGCATGTCTAGTGCTGAGAAGCAGTCGTCAAATAGGTAGAAGTCATGTTTTCCTATTATTGCACGTGCTATGGATAATCTCTGCTTCTGTCCTCCGGAGTAGTTTGAACAGTTTTGACTGACAGGATCATCAAGGCTTCCTACAAAATCAGCCTGTGCAATGTCTAATGCATGATTCATATCATCCATGGTAGCATTATTATTTCCTTTAATAAGATTTGTTTTCACAGTTCCTGTAAATAGCAGTGCTTTTTGTGGTGCCAGGCTTATCTTTTCTCGTAATGTTTCTAGCTTGTATTCCTTGATGTTTGTATTGTTCACAAGTATTTCTCCGCTGGTCACATCCTGCAGCCGTGGTATTAATTGTAGTATTGTTGTTTTTCCGCTTCCTGTTCCACCGATTATTGCTGTTGTTTTTCCCTGTTCCAGTTTGAAGTTTATGTTTTCTAATGTGTTTTTCTCTGAGCCAGGGTATTTGAATGATACATTTTTAAATTCTATTTCTGCATTACTTGGCAGTTTGTCTATTGTCCCGTCAGTTATTGTTAATTTACTGTTTAACACGTTGTCTACTCTTCTTCCGGATATTAGCATTCTTGGAAGGTTTAGTATTATTCCGCCAAGTATTATGAATGCTGTTACAATCTGGGTAGCATACTGTATGAATGCTATGATATCACCTGTTAGTAGTGTTCCGTTCAGTGCTGTGTATGAACCAAAGTATAATATGAGTACTATCATGAAGTTCATTATCAGTGTCATTAATGGGAGAAGTAACAGCATCACTCGATATACACTTAAGTTATTTGTTTTATATTCTGAGTTAATCTTTTCAAATCTTTTTATTTCATAGTCCTGTCTTACAAATGCCTTAATAACAGGTATTCCAAGCAGCACTTCTCTTGTAACACTATTTATCCTGTCCATTGTCTCCTGTATTTTCTGGAATAATGGCAATACATGGGATATAACTATTACTAATAGTGCTGCTACTGCTATGAATACTACGAGTATTATCCATGAAAGATCTGTTCCTAATTCAAATGCTTTGATAATACTTCCAATTCCCAGTATTGGTGCATATATTATATTTCTAAACATTATACCCATAACATTCTGTATCTGACTTATATCATTTGTGGAACGGGTTATGAGTGAGGCCTTAGAGTATTCATTAAATTCATGATTAGAGAATCGTAGAACCTTCTTAAACACGGTCTCTCTAAGTCGTCTGGCATATGATGATGTTATTTTACTTGATAAATATGCTATTACTAGTGTTGCTAGTACGGATATTGTTACCATTATCATCATCAGGGTTCCAGTATGATAGATTAGATTTATATTAGTCTTCTGAATCCCATTATTAACTATACTGGCAGTATATGTTGGTAGTGTTAGGTCACAGTAGACCTCAACTAGTATTAATAGCATCATCACTATCATTGGGAGTATACTTTTTTTTAGGGGTTTTATTACTTCTTTCATATGTATTGTCCTATCAGTATATTATCTTTATTAAAAATGCTTGTGTAGAATAAGTGTACATAACATTTTTATAATTTATAATATTTATATTCCCTCTTGGAGAGTATAGAGGATATTATTGTATGTGTTCTTTGATAATCAAGTTAATATTAATAGTTCATGTTCATATATTATTAATTAGTTTATGATTAATAAGAAAGGACGGTAAGAATATTATGAAAACCATAACTAAATGTCTCAATGAATGGAATGCAACAATAGAAGCACTAGGTCAGGGAGAGCAAACAATACTCATAAGAAAATATGCAACAACACTAAACGAATTTCTACTATACCCTACAGTATCATATGCAAACAAGGATGACTACCTAGACAGCTTCGATAAAAAACACAGAAAATTCGTCAAGAAAAACACACTACCAGAAAAACAAGATGAGAAATACCTGGTAAAATACTATGCAACAGTAGAAGATGTAATAAAGAAAAGCAACTCTCGTATAGGGACCTTGAAAGACTACCATATATGGACAAAAAAACATGTGAAATCATACCTGGAAAATAAGCCAGGACAGGTATGGCTACTAAGAGTATACAAACTAGAAAATCCGCAATACATCTCAAGAACAAAAGGAATGGTATATGCAAACGTTGAAAAAGAAATATCCCTCAACAACATAGAACCGGTAATAACAGACAAGAAATACAACAAGATAAAAAAAGAAATAGTAAACAAATAATAACTACAAATAACACTTCCACACCACTATCTTTTTTTAATAAACACTATTTTTTTCAGATAATGATTCACCAGTCTGGAATAAAATTCCTAAATTAATAAACTTAAATCAGATAAGAACATAAAAAACAACATATATTCAACAATAAACTGGATACACTAAATATAAAACTAATACAAAATATAAATATTATATAAATAAAGAAAATATCAGATGAAATTCATTCACATGATAATATAATAAAATCAATCAAAAAAAGATACATCTGGTGATAATGTGAGAGAAGACAGAATAATCATAATTGCAGCAATAGTAATTGTAGCAGTAATAGCAGTAGGTGCAGGAGTCTTTGCCTCAGGAATACTAATACCTCACAATAATACAACAAATAATACTACAATAAATCTAACAGTAAACAACACAACAGCAAACAATACAACTGATAACAATACCACTACATCCGTATCATCAAGTACCAGTTCAAGTTCATCATCACATAAAACAACAACTCGTCACAATTCAAAATCAGAACCTGATCCTGAGCCACCTGATCCTGAACCACCTGATCCTGAGCCACCTGATCCTGAGCCACCTGATCCTGAGCCAGTAGACCCAGAAACTGATGACTACTATTGGTGATAATAGATTAATTTTAGATAATATTATATACATAAGATAAGGGATAAAATGAGAGAAGAGAGATTATTAATAATAGGAATAATTGTTATTGCAATAGTAGTTATAGGCATAGGTTTACTAGCCTCAGGCATGTTAACAACAAATAACACTAATAATAGTACAGTTAACCTAACAGTAAACAACACAACAGTAAACAACACTACAGATAATAACACTACAACAGATACAGCATCATCAAGTTCAAGTGCGTCTGTATCATCACATACTACCTCACATGCATCAAATAGTCATAATACTAACAATAACAAACCTAACAACAATAATAACAATAATAACAATAACAATAATAATAACCACAATAAGAACAATAACAATAATAACAACAATAATAATAACAATAATAACAATAATAACAATAATAACAACAATAATAACAATAATCACGGTAACAACATATGATTATAGGAATCCAAGTAAAATAAAGAATCATATGCTTTAGAAGAATAGAATAATAGTATAATACAGATTAGTAGTATTTAGTATATATATTTACACCAAACACATACTAAGCTATTCAGACATAATTTTTTGTACCTTTTTCTTTTTTTTTAAAAAATTAGTTTATCATCATAAAGGGTGGTGAGGGGGAAGTTTTTTTTTATAATTGTATTGAGTTTACTTCTTCCATGAATTTGTCGTAGCCTATTCTTTGGATTGTTGCAGCTAGTCTTTCTCTTTGTGGTTTGTCTGCTAGTTTGTTGTATGCGATGAGTACTTTTTCTAGTAGTGGATATAGTTCTTCTTCTGATGTTAGGTTTATTTCTTTTCCTTCCACTGTTTCTCGTCCACTTTTTCCTCCAATGAATACCCTGTATCCTATGCCTGTTATTTCTATTGCATCATATGGACAGGCTTTTGAACAGTTTCCACAGGTTACACATAGGTCTGTGTTTCTTTTTGCTACTCCCTCGTCGTAACTGATTGCTTCTTTTTTACATACTTCGTTGCATCTTCCACAGTTTTCACATTTGTCTTCATTTATTTTGGTGTATTTAAGTCCCATTATTCCGAAGTCGTGGATGTTTGGTCTTACGCATTGGTTTGGACATCCTGTTACTGCGGGTTTGAATTTGTATGGTGTTGGGTATTCTCCGAATTCTTCATCTATTTTTTCTGCTATTGTTGTTGATGGTATTATTCCACTTTTACAGTTAAGTGATCCAGGGCATGCTAGTGTTACTCTTACTAGAGGTCCTTCTGTTCCGCTTGCTAGACCGTTTTTATTTAGTATTTCCACCATTTCTGTCAATAGTTCTGGTTTTATATCGTGTAGTTCATATCCTGCTCTGTCTGTTATTTTTAGTCTTAGATGGTATTGGTTTGCTATGTCTATGATTTTTTGCATTTCTTCGGTTGTGTACCATCCTGCTTTTCCTATGATTAGTCTTATGAAGTAGTTTCCATCTGCTTGTTTTCCTACTCCAGGGTAGTCTGCATTCCAGTAGTATGATATCGGCTGATTGTTTTCTTGTCTGTTTTTCACTGCTGTTTTGAATCTGTTTTTCTTATGTTCTCTTTTGTTTTTTGGTAAGTCTTCTGTGTCTGGTGTTAGGTCTAGTATGTTTTTGAATATGTCTAGTTCGTCTTTTCTTATTATTATGTTTGTTGTGTTGTTTTTTGATACTCCTAGGGATATGTCTGCTAGTTCTGCTTCGTAGTCGTCACAGAGTTTGCATCCTTCATTCATGTTTATTGGTTTTAGAGGTAGGGTGTATGTTTTTTCTGTTGTGTCTATTTTTAGTTTAGGTACTTCTAGTTTGAATTTTTTTACTTTGTTTAGGTCTATTCCCTCGTCTTTTAGTACTTGCGTCATGTCTCCGTAGTTGTACTTGTCTGTACAGAATTGTCCTATTAGGTATTTTATTTCAGGTATTTTTATTGGTTTTCCTTGTTTGCTTTGTTCTAGGTCATGTTTTGCTAGGTATGGGAAGTATTGTATTTTTCTGAATCCTCTTATCTGGCATGGTAGTGCTGCTATTGCTATGCGTTCCAGGTCTAGTTTTCCTAGTTCTTCTAGTGCTTTTAGTGGTGATTCTTTGTAGTTGTTTTCGTGTGTTTCTGTTTTTAGATCATCTTTGTCTTTTATTATTAGTGATAGTGATTTCCAGTGGTCTTCTCCTACTATTATTGCTCCGTCTATTTTGTTTTGTTCTAGTAGTGTTGATATTATTTTTTTGAGTGCTTCTTCTTGTGTGTATGGTGTTGTGTATATTTCGTTTTTGAGTTTTTCTCTTATTTCTATTTGGTATCTTCCTGATGATACTCTTGGGCATACTTCGTGGCAGGTTCCTCTTCCTTTTCTTAGGCAGGGCGATGTTAGTTTTGGTGTATCTTGGAAGGTTAGGATGTTGTTTGGGCATAATATTGTGCATGTTCCACATTTGGCACATTGTCCTGTATCTATAATACTGTTTAGTGCCCATTCTTGTTGTGTGTTCACATAATCTCTCCTTATTAATTGGGTGGTGTTTAATGTTATTTTATTTGTTTTCTATTTTATATGTATTTTTTCACGTTTTACGTGTTATTGATTGTTTTTTGGAGTTTTACATTGGTGTTTATGTCTTGTTTATCTATTAAGATGTTAACAGTGTTATTTTTTTGTGGAGAGTCAATTATCTTCGTATTATTATTTTTTAGAATTAGTGTTATTTTTTTGTGGATGGTGTTCATGTTAAAATAATGTAATGTGAGTTACTGATTTTATTATTCTTTACATTCTTAACAACAAAAGAATGTTTGAAATCACAGTTTTATGGGGTATAAAGTTTACTGTGATTAAGAAGAATTTATTTTTTTTCAGTCTCTCTTGTTTTTACATTATTTTTTTAGAATAGATTTATTCCATGTTGTTTTTTGTTGTTTTTTGATATTATAATTTTTCATATTTCATCTACTTGTTTTCATATATTTTCATTACTTGATATATCAAAAACTATATATAAAATATTATATATGTTACTCTGTAAGAAAATAATAACAAAAAGTAATTAATAAATTCTTAAAATCTATATTATTAATCTAGTATTAAAGTTATTTTCTTATATCAAAGACTAATGAGAGGTGTAATGGATTTGTATACTGGAGAACCTGGGACAGAAGAAATAGTCAATAAAATAATAGATAAAAGTAACATAACTAAATCACATCAAATACATTATTTACAGTCTTTATTATTAGATGAATTAGTTGAAGAATGTAACGTTACATCATATGAAGATAAGGAATATATAGACCACTGGATACAAGAGGATTTACAAGCGTGGTTAGGTGAATCTTTAATTCAGACACATGATTTCATTAAAGCAGAATTTGAATCTAAGAAAAAAAACTCAATTAAAAAATAACAACTACAGGTGGTTATAACAATGAGGAAAGTTAATAATACTAAGATAGAATATGATGGAATTTCTACCACTAACAAGAATGTATTAGTACATGATATGAAAGAAATTAATGATTTCATATTAGATAAAAATATTGAAGAGTGGATTCATACAATTTCTAAATAAGTATATTATATGGATGTTTTAGTTTCAATACAATGAATTTTCATTTTATATAGTATAAAAGTAATTATCAGGTATCAATGAATTTATTTTACTAATTGTAATTCTTATGAAAACTCACCTTTTTTATGAATTGTTATTGATACACTCTATTATACTATCCAACACTTTTTATTATTTTTAAAGAATTTTTGTTATTTTATATCCTTTTTTTATATTACTTTTATATACTAGTTTTTTCATAATAATTATTATACCTATAGGGGTATAGGTATAACTCCTAATAAAATACAAAATAATCTACTCAAAAAAAGGTGTGATAAAAGATGATTCAAAGAACAAAAGAGAATCTAAAAACAATAATACAAACAATAATAACAATAACAATACTAGTACTAATACCAATAATACTATAAAAAAACACACCTAGAATAAGTCCTCTAAAAAAAATAAATCACCTACAAAAAAATAGAGGTAACCAAAAAAATAAGATTAAGACAAATAATCTCAAGCAATATAAAAAATACAATAAATAAAAAAGGGATTAATATATTACTTTTTTTTAGAAACACCCCCTTTTTATTACAAAAAAATAAATCACTACTTTTCAAAAAAAAAAAATAAAAAATCTACTCATCAATTAGTGAATATAAAACACCAATAGACTTAGTAAAAGCAGGCTTACCAGCTAATAATAAAACAATTTTTAAAACATCCATGATCTCATTTTTAGTAATACCATAATCATCAAGTCCATGTTTCATCTGCATTTTAATAGCAACATCATTATTAGTACTAGCAGCAATAGCAATAGCAATCAATTTTAAAGTTTTCTCATCTAGAACTTCGCCATCATAAACCATGTCATTTAATTTATCAACAATATCATAAAGTTCAGGATAATCTTCTTCTAACTTATTCATATTATTACTCATATATTTACCCATATGAAATCACCTATATTTTTAATTATTTAGTACTTATACCAAAAGATAATAATATAATTTATTGATTATAATAGTAACAAAAAAAATATTTTTGTGCAGTATTTTCTATTTTTCTTGTGATGGTTCTTGTGGTGAGTATAGTATGTGCTACAAAAAGCGAAACACATGAACTGGTACATATGGTACTTGTCGTGATTGTTGTTTTTTCCAAGTGTAGCAATAATTATGATGATAATGATAGCTAAAGTAAAGTACTAATTCAACATGTATTGTTTTAGTATGATTTAGTTTGATGTATGTTAAACACGT
>Ga0208436_1019_pt1 | contig 62791 bp, 69 predicted proteins | sample RumMetMCoCulture_FD_188357 | JGI IMG/M metagenome (GOLD analysis project Ga0208436, IMG submission 188357) | Rumen microbial communities from New Zealand - Rumen Methanol Enrichment MEC1 Co-Culture (SPAdes) (version 2) | ecosystem: Host-associated > Mammals > Digestive system > Stomach > Rumen...
TATGTCCCAAACGAACAAGTGCCCCTAAAAACACTTAATAATACATATAAACAAATAAATACCTATGAACACTCAAGACAAAGAAATACTCCAAAATTGGTTTCTAATAAATAGGATAACAACAGGAACACAAAAAACATATACAAGAGTATTAAACCTCTACAGTAAAGCAATAGGAAAAACAATAACAGAAATCCAAGAAGAAGCATACACAGAAGAAGACAACCAAGTACCACGACATAGAAGAAAAGTAAGAGTATACTACCCAAAATTCATAAAATACTTAGAAGACCAAAACTATACAGAAAACACTAAAAGCTCATATGTATACATAATCAATTCATTTTACACGTACTTAGACATAAACGTTCCAAAAATGAAAACAAACTATAAAAACAAACCACTACCAGAAAACGTTGATAAAACACTCCCAAAAGAAATAATAAGAAAAATGATACAAAATGCAAACCTACGAGACAAAGCAATACTATCCTTCATGGCACACACAGGACAAGCACAAAATGAAGTTAAACACCTTACAATCAAACAAATATTAGATGCAATCAATCATGAAACAAATCTCTACCTAACAAGTACCAGTGAATTATATCAACATAAACAAGAAGCATTAGAACCAGAAGCATACAAACTAAACATGTTCCGACAAAAAACAAGACACCACTACTGGACATACATGCCCAGAATCACAATGAATTACATCATAGATTACCTCTATGAAAGAGATCATGCCAAACAAGAAAAACAAAAAACACAAGGAATCAATGATTACGTATTTAAAACCAAATATGGACAACCTATGAAAAGAGATAGTGTAGGAAAAGTTTGCAGAACTATAGGAGAAAAATGTGGATTCGAAAATCCTGAAGAACTAGATAATAATCTTAGAAAACTATTAGAACATCAACCCAAAAGACACAGAGTATGGAAAAGCCATAACTTCCGTAAATACTTCCTAAACACTTGCCGTAAATACGCAGGAAGCAGAGAAGAAAATATGGAATCATTCACAGGAAGTGAATTAGGTGATTTCTGGATAGGACACGAACCCAGTACTTCCATAACATCATATATCCAATATAACTCTGAAGATGACCGAATAATGAAAGAACACTATTTACAAGTACTCCCCTACTTATTAGTTGAAACAAAATTACAAACAATCGAATCAGAGAATCTAAAAGAATTTAAAAAGATGAAAAAGAATTATAATAAGTTAATCGAAGAAAATAAAGATATTAAAAAAGAATTAAAAATAATGAAAGAGTTTCTCGGATTGAAGGAAATCCGACAAACCTGGAGTGAAAAATAATATAAAAATTAATAAATTACTAGAGAATAAACTAACCTAGCTTCTCTAGTAATCAAGTCTTATCAACACGGTGAGAGACTGATATAATTGAAAACAGGGTGATATATTTTTAATTAATTTCAAGTTCCCAAAAAAGAGATACTTTATGAAGTTAGTATCAAAACTCACCATTTCACAAATTTATAATCACTAGTATATAAAATATTTGCAAATATAAAGAAGATTATGTAATTCAAAAGTAATCTAAAAAGGAGTTATACACAATGCCGAAAGATATAATAAACCATAAAAAACTAAAAGAAATGGAGCAACATATAAATAAAAAAACAAAAATAACAAGGTCTTCATCATACAATGTAAAATATTACAGTCTACGAACAACAATTCCTAACCCTATAGCAGTAATGTTAAATTTAAAAGCAGGAGATTACCTTGTATGGAATGCAGAATATGATATAGAAACAGATTCTCCAAAAATAACCATAGAAAAAGCAACTAATAAAAAATAATTCCTTTTATCTACTTCTATTTTTTTTAACGAACCACATAGTTCATAATTTTTATAATATCCTCATCAGATAACTTTCCCTCCACTCTCATACTAATACCAATTTGTTTTAATATATCCCATGCAAGACGTAAATCATTTTCCAATATAACACGATTACTTACCATAGAAATTATATGATCAGAAATTACTCCATCATAAAAAGCCAGTTCTACACGTTGACGTATAATTGATTCTATTTCTTCCACACTATAAGGATGAAAACATACTTCTCTTACATGAAAAGTAGAACTTACATCACGATTAAACTCATATTCAAATTCACGTGAAGTAATAACTGGATATATACCTATATTAATTCCATATAACTCATTAGCTCTTGTTAATGCCTTAATTACATTCTGACCAGCAGGAGATGCAGTACCTCCACTACCAAGCAGGTAATTAATATCATCCAGTGCTATTATAAGAGATTGTCCTGTTAATTCTAATTTTTTCATACAATCAGTGAATAATTTTCGACTATTACTTCCACGAAGGGGTGCTTCTTTATCCATGACATGATTATATATTTCTGAAAAAACACTATACTCTGTGTAATGAGATATACAATTAATATAAACAGGTATTACTTCAGGTAAAGGTTCTTTTATTTCCTCAAATAACTTTTTAATTGCTGTTGTTTTTCCAGTTGCATTATCACCAATAATAAGTGTATTCATAGGACTTCCACCATAAAATAAAGGACTTATATTAGCTGCTATTGTTGCTAATTCATTATCTCGATACATGAATTTTGTTGGTAAACATTTAGGATCAAGATATTTTGCATTTCTAAATATTGCTTCATCACTTGACATATACTTCTCAAAAATATTCATAATTATAATCTCTTCAATAAACTTTTCTTACACTTGAAATCAGTACTTTTTATTATCATACTTTGTATATCATCTACTATTACTAAATCAACTTAAATCACTTTTAAAACCTTTATAAAGTTTTAAATACAAGTATTAAATATGAAGGATATGATAACAAAAATATATTATAAATTTCAGACAAAAAATATATAAGGGCATGATATATGTGATTATGATGTCCAAAAGAGCACAATTAATAGAACACCCTAGTTCCAGCTCTGATGTTCTATTAACAGCTAACTCTTGTAAAGAACATATAAATAAGTTTTCAAATAGAAAACATGGTATAATATTCTCTACACTAAAAAATATGCAAATATTAGCATATATACCCTATGAAATATTTGCAAATTTTTTATTAAATTCTATTTTTTGGTGTGATTAATAATGAGTAGCCTTGAAGAATTAGTTGCTCATTATAAGCAAGAATTACTAAATGCAATGATTACATGTGAAACAAAGCAAGAAGTAATTCAAGCAACAGAGAAATTAAAACTCCTTGAACAGGAGATTGAAAATCAATTAATGAAATAATGAATATTCCAAATTACATCACCTCCTCAACGTCAAAATAATTTATACCATTTTTACACTATTTTTTGAAAACTTTGACTATATTCCTTTTTTTACAAGAAAAAAATAAAATGAGTTGATGGAATGACCTATAACCCAAATAAACGGATATACAAGTTCCTAAAAAAACAAACAATAAAATACAAGGAAAATGAAGACCTCATACATCAAATAAGAATAATGAGAAACTTCAAAACCCTTGGAATAATACAAACAGGAGAAATACCATATGAAATTAACTGGCAAAGAAATGCAAAATCTAGAATTCCAAGAAGTGAACAAAACACAAAACAACAACACCTGGACACCCAGAGAAAAAGGAGACACCATAATAGGAGAATACGTGGAACTCAAAGAAAACGTAGGTATGGACAATTACACAATCTACGTACTAAGAGACACGAATGATGAAGAAGTCTCAGTATTTGGAAAAACAGCACTAAACAGCCAAATGAAAAAAGTAGAAATAGGCGACATAATCAAAATCACCTATGAAGGAGAAAAAAGAAGTCAAAGAGGAAGAACCTATAAAGACTTTAAAGTATACAAAGCAATAACCAACTAAAAAAAAGGGATACAAAAAATGATAGAAAAACCTCCACTATTCAATCCAGGAACAGAAATTCCAATAAGTGATGGAGAAAGTAAAAAAATCCTAATAGTTGGAGATCATACAGTAACACTAATAACACCAGGAGAAGAACATATAAAAGAAGAACTCCTATTATATGCAATTCCCTATGATATCCAGGAGGAATGGACTAATAACCAAATCCTAAACAGCAGACAACACCAATTACATGACAATTACTTCTCAACAATCACAATAACATGGTATAGTCCAGCATTAAAACATGAAATAATAACAAGAGGCTCACCACAAAAAACAATAGACAAGCTAAGTACTAACTATCTAGTACCCAACAAAGACAAAGGAATCAACGCCCTTGTACACATAATTAACTTCTGGAGATTATGTGATGAACATTAAACAAAAATTAAAACAAATCTGGTACGGGGATAACTACATCCCTCAAAACCAGAATATCCAAAGAGATTTAAAAACAATGGAAGATAATCTAGACAATATACTTAAATCAACATGGAAAATCATACTAATATTTTGTCTAGGACTCATAATAGGATTGATAATATGAATCTTATAATCGACAGTAGAGAACCAAAAGAATACAAGAACAAAATAAGAATATGGTTCGCAAAAATAGGTATAGATACAGAAATACAAGAACTAAGACAAGGAGACTATAAATACGGAAAAACAGTCATAGAACGGAAAGAAATCATGGACTTCCAGAGTAGTGTATATAGTGGAAGACTCAAGAAACAACAATATAAACTACTTCAACAGCAAGCAGAAGAACAAACACATCCATACATTATACTTCAAGGACCATACAAAAAACTACAGCAAGCTGGAAGAAACATTCCAAAAATGCATATAATGACACAAGAACAATTCTATGGAGCAATAACCTCTCTAGAAGAACATGGAATTAGTGTAATCCGTACCGATACTAAGGGAATAAATGAATTCTGTATTTGTCTAGAAAAACTAATAAGACATTATAATAATGAAAAGCCTATAGTAATCGAACCAATACTTAAAAGCCATACCATGGATTGGGATACACAGGCAATATACAATATAAAAGGAATAGGAAAAGATACAGCTCATAACATCACCAATAAAATAAGCATATATGAATTATTAACACTTCCTAAAAAAAATTGTATGACCATACTCACTTCCATTGATGGAATAGGTAAAAAAACAGCAGAAAGAATAATAGATGAAGTAAGGAGCAATATAGATGGATGAACCAAACGTAATAGTAACAATAAAAGTAGGAGAAACAGAAGAACAAGTAGAAGGTATGCTATACATGAAACAAGTACCATACCTAAAGATATTCACAGAACATGAAAAAGAAATACCTCTAGCAGACCTAAAAGAATCAGGAGTACTAAAAATTAGTACCGGAGATATACAAACAGAGGCAATACAATGAAACTAATGGATATGATGCTATATGATATAACCCCCCTCCAATCAATAATAAAAACAATTTCCACCTCATGTGATATATTTACTCTAATAGTAGAACCAGAAAAACTAGAAATAAGAGCAATGGACAGAGGACACATACAATACTACCAAGCAAATATAGACCCAGACTATTTTTCACCTTACATAGTTAATGAAACAAATCAATTTGAACTTAACCCAACAGATCTACTAGAAATATTTTCTAGAGTACACAATAATGAAACACTAGAAATCAAACTAGATGAAACAGGAAATAAATTTCAATGTGAAATAATCAATCCTGATACACAAACAAAAAAACAATATAATATCACACCTATCGATAGTGAATATCATACACCGGAATTCCCTTTAGAATTAGAAGAATTAGAAGGAAAATTCAGTATCAACACGAAAGAATTCAGTCAACAACTCAAAGACCTTATTTTAAAACGAAACAGTGCAAAAGTAAAAATAATCCAAGAAAACAACAAACTAATTCTAGAAAATGTCGATGACTTCAATGATACCAATAAAATAGAAATTCCTCTTGAAGAAGCAGAATACTACCAAGGAGAAGCAATATATAGTCATGAATTACTAATTGATGCAATAAATGGAGGAACAAAATTATCCAAAGACACACACGTATACTTTGCAGAAATGAGCCCAATAACACTAGAATGGAAAGAATTATTATACACATTTAGAGTAGTAACTGCTCCAAGAATAGAGGAATGAAAATGTGGTTCCATGAAAATACTAGAAAATAATAAATATACAGTAACTACAGGAACACTAGATGACTTTAAACGATATTTTCAGGATAGATACAATAAAACACGTAAAATAATACTAAAAGAACATAATATAAACCCAGAAAACCTAAAAAATATAAGTACTATCAAAAAATACGCAGATTATCCTATGAAATACATGGACTGGTACACATGGAAATTATTCAAATCAACAGAACTACAATCAAAAATAATAATCAAATATAACTATAATTCACAGCACAGTAAGGAAAAAACATACCCTGTATATATCAAAATAAATAATAGAACTCAAAAAAGACAGCTTACACCAAAAGAACTAGCACAAGTAGAACATAAAGTAAACAAAATCCTAAATCAACCAAAATATAAAAAACAATTCCAGCAAGAACGTTATAACTTTGTACAAGAAACCAAAGCACAGCTATTAAAAAGAAATTATAAAGGAGAATATGAAATAATAGACGTAACTAAAGACAATATTCTTCTAAAAACAAAAACTGGAAAGAAAATAGCTTCATTATATAAAGAAGAAACCTATGAAAACCTAAAAGAATTATATAATAGAACAATCCAGCAAGAAGCAATAGTAACCATACAAGACAAGAGAAAAACAAAATATGGTCAAACAATACTAACTATAGAAGATAAAACCGGTAGCTACACAGTAACATGTAATCCTGGAAAATATAATGATATCCCAGATTCTATACTAGATGGATTAGTAACTGATGAAACAATTTATATCAAAATAGATACCCTACCTAAAAAAACACCAAGAAAAACAGATGAAAAAATAGGTATAACACGTTTAGAATCAATTACTATGAAAAATTATGTATCTGACATAATCGAACCAGATATACAGCCAAAAAGGAACAATATTAACAAGGACTTACACTTAGTATTCCTTTCTGATATCCATGTAGGAAGTAAAAAGTTTGCAGATAAAATGTTCACCGACTGCATATCCTATATAAATAATAACCAAGTAGATGCAGTACTAATAGCTGGAGACCTAGTAGATGGAATAGGAATATATCCTAACCAAGAAGAAGAACTAGAAATCCCAGACATCTACCAACAGTATCAAACATTAAGTGAATACTTAGAAAAGATACAAGTACCAATAATAATAAGTCCAGGTAACCACGATGCAACAAGATTAGCAGAACCACAACCAAAAATACCAGAAAAATATGCAAAACCATTATATAAACAAGAAAATATCACAATGCTATCTAATCCTTCCATGATAGAAATAAAGAATGTAAAAATAAAAATGTACCATGGAGAATCATTCACAGACCTAATCCAAAAAAATAAACAACTATCATTCGAAAAACCATGTAATATAATGAAACAACAATTAATCAAAAGAAATACCACACCAATATATGGATTAACAACACCAATAAGCCCAGAACCAGATGACCCACTAGTAATAGATACAGTACCAGACATATACCATACAGGACACATCCATGTAACCCAAATAGACCACTATAAAGGAGTAAAATTAGTTAATAGTGGTACATTCCAGCATAGAACAAATTATCAGGAATATCATAAAATAAATCCAACAACTGGATTAGTACCTATATTAAAGAATGGAATAATAAACACAAAACAATTTTAGGAGGATAAAACAATATGTTTTGGACACGTAACGATAAAAAATTAAATACTAAACTAATGAAAGAAATACCAAGCCCTTCCATCTATCTACAAAATACTTATAACACATATCACATCACAAAGGATGAACAACAACTCTATGATAACTTAGAAACAATACAACAAGTAATCCTAAATAAAATGAACAATGTACTAGAAAACTTACATTTAAATAAACAAAAAACAAACAAAATACAACAAATAATAACAAAATATATACATGAAACAACAAACCAATACCTCACACCACACATACAAAAACCACAAACACAGCAAAAACTAGAACAAATATGGCATAAATACACCATGAACACAATCAACGAACTACACATAACAATACTAGTACACCGATAAAATGTATGCAATAAGACATATGATCAACAAAATAGACCAGAACCCACACAACTATCAACGACTCAATAATACCAACATAATATATATCCGAAATGAAGACACAGAACCACTCTACAGGTACATAGAAGCATATGCACAAACCATAATCAAAGCAATCATCAAAACAAGTATAGGAATATATTGTGAACCACTTAACCAACAAATAACAATAAACAATCCAGACTGGTTAATACTAGAGAAAGAAAACAAACAATACATATACATTCCATGTAACACAGACTGGACAGTACCTATAACCGTAACCCAAGTAAATAACATCTTATTTCAACTATATAAACTAGATGAAAAACCTGTAGGACTAATCAAGTCCCTAGAAAACCTGATAAAATGACAACAATAAAAACCTACCTAGTAGCAATAATACTAACAATTATAGTAATTATACTAGCAATAATAATGGAGTAAAATAAATGAAAACAAATGATGACCTAGCAACAATAATAGGAATAGTAACCACAGCAGCACTACTAATTCTTATAATAATGGGGTATAAAATAATATGAAACTAGAAACCATATGGCAAAACAAAGAAGAAGCAGAACTATTAACAGAGATACTAAACCATAAATACCACTCATACACCCTAAAAGAACTACAAGATAAACTACACAACAGACACACCAAAGAATACATAACAAAACTAGTAAGCGTCAACATACTACGTCAAACCAATGATTACTATAAATTAAACCTAGATAACACCATAGCACAGCATTTACTACTACTATATAACCAACTACAACAAGACTGTGAACCAAACACAATAAAAACATTCCATGTAATAAAAAATGGACAACAACTCACCAAAATAACTATACAATATCAATATTATCACGTAAAAGAAGTACAAATACAACAACCATCACCCCTAACAAGACAAGAAGTAATAACAATATTTGACCAAAACCAGGAAATATATCACCAAATGGAAACATTCCTTCTAGAACCTGTTAATACAAACAAAATAGAGTATGACATACCAAACACCTATATCATAAAACAAGAGGATAAAAATGCATGAAACAAGACAACCCCTAAATAAATATAAAAATTATGAAAAAGCATATGCTACCTACACAATCACAAGAAACAATGCCTACCCAATAACAATAAAAGTAGAATACCGACAACACAAACTAGAAAATATTAAATTTCAGCAAATCCACACAGAAAACATAGAAAATTACACAGAACAATATGACAAAATCACAAGCATACCCCCAGAAATAATAATTTAAGTGTCTTTGTTTTAAAAAAAATATGAAACGGGGGTGATACTATGTCCGTTGAAATCATTGCGTATGTTTGCATGATTACAATATATATAGTATTATTGTGGTCTCACATATGACTTTATTAAAATAGGTGTGTTACCTTTCTTGTTAAGTTCTATGGTTTTTTGACAAGAGAATATAAAATAATGGGTATTCTGTTATTTTTGTTTTCTTTTGTATTTTTCCATAGAATTTAATACTTATTATAATTATACATTTAATGTTAATAATATATTAATTTACCTATTAATACATAGCATTCGCAGGGACCAACCACTATAACTACCCGAAAAACTTTGCAAACAAACAAGAAAACATAAGATAATCCAAAAAAGTATATAAAAAAATAAACAAGAAATCAATTAAAACAAATACACCCCTAAAAGAAAAAAAATATAATATAATACATATACATGGAGTGAATAAAAAACATGAATAAAGGACAATTATCAGCCACACTAATGGGAATAATACTCATCATACTCAAAATAATAGGATACACACAATACCCCTGGATCATAATACTACTACCCCTATGGATAATACCAATAATCCAACTACTAATGGAGGTACATACATGGATAAAATAATAAAAGAAATACTACAACTACTAAAAGCAGAAGAAAACAAAGACAAACAATTCAGCATACAAGAAGACCTAAAAAACCACTACAACATACAAATACAACTAGTACCACCAACAGAAGACTATATACGCTATCCACCAACCAAACTATTTCAGGAAGCAGGAGACAAAAAAACAATCAAAAAAAAATATCAACAACTAATAAAACAACTCCAAAACCAAAAACCAGTCCACATAATCACAATGGGAAAAAGTCCAGACCTATACGAAGTAAACCTAGAAGAACATATAATATACAAAGGAAAAAAAGCAACAAACAAAGGAGAAACCAAAACCGACAATGAAAACAACCCAATAATGCAGCCCAACAGCATAAAAGCAGTAATAGGAGCCACACCAGACAGAAACATAAAAAACTATACCAACAGACAAATAGCAAACCTACCCGAAGAATACGAGGGAACATGGACCTTCCATAACAAACACATGAACCACATACCCATAAATGGAACATTCGATGACATAAAAAGCAAACTCAACCAAACAACAGCAATATGGGATCATAACAATTCTACCGACACACTACGCATAATCTATGACTACTACATACAACAAGGAATAGCCCAAAGAATAGACACACCAAGCAGGCCAGGATTCTACTGGGACGACCAAAAACAAGAAATAATAACCGTCAAATACACGCCAAGACAACCCACAGAAGACCAACTAAAACAATCATACACCCTCCTACACCAACTAAGCAAAACACTCAACAAAAACGACCATGGAGAACGCCTAGCAACCATTATACGATGGGCACTAATAGCACCCTTCCAGTATGCAATCAAACAACAAGGAGGAGAAACCAAATACCTCCACCTATACGGATCACCAGGAACAGGAAAAACAACAATCTATGCAACAATACCCCTATACATATGGAACATAGCAGACGAACAACACATTGAACCAGGAAGCACAGAAAGTGCAGCACAAACCAGACACCTACTAGGAAGAACTAGCTTCCCAATAATATATGATGACACAAAAAACATACTAAACAATCCACGCAAAGTATCCATGTTCAAAGCAGCAACAAGCAACACCAAAGCACAAGGAAAATATGGAAATAATGGAACCTTCCAGGAATTTCCAGCAATAACACCCCTAATATTCACCAGTAACGACCAAATAATAGACGAAGAACAAGGAGCAATGACACGACGATTCATACAAATAGAATATACACCAGAAGACCAGCCAACACAACTAGAAAGAGAACAATACCACCAACAATACCCAAAACAAAAACTACAAACCCTCCAATACATCGGACAAGCATTCAGCACATACATACTAGCCCACCCAAAAACACTAATAGGCGACCAGACCACAAACAATGTAAACCAATGGCTAACACAACAAATAAAAAAATATGGAAACCCAGACGATATACAATGGATAAACCAGACATACAACCCAGGAAGCAGAGAACAATATAACCAACTACTCACACAACAACTAAAAGAATGGTTCCAGCAACAAATAAACAAGGAAATGAAAAGAATACACCTAGCAAATGATGACCTACACATGGAAGAAATAATAGATAAAGACACACGTACAGCAGTATGGGTAACAATCAAATCACCAACACAATTAACATGGCTAAACCCTACAAGAGACCTTAAAGCCATACTAATCAGTCCAACAATCAATAATAAACTACAACAAGCCCTAAACATATCATATAATCAGGCAATGAAACGATTAGGCTGGCAAATAAAAAGTCAACGAGACAATCAACGAGATAATCATGGAAATATAATTGATAAAGATAAGGTAATCAGAGCAGCACGAGTAGAATTTGATGATTTTCTATACAAAATATATAATATTGTTCCAGAGCCAGACATGGAAGATATACCCTATGATATACCTGATGAATACTTCCTGTAATACAATATACATATAAAAGTAATAAAAAATTAATACCAACACACCAGAAAAGTAATAAAAACCCTACCACGCACCACCCACAAAACACAAAAAACAACACAAACCCACCACCAAAAAAACACCCCAAACCCCCTACAACCCCATAAAAATTCCATGATGTGAGTATAAATAAATAATAACCTGTATCTACAATAAAACAATAATTTCCATGATGTGTTAGGTTAAATAAGACCAAATAAAAGAAAAACACTAAAATTGTAGAATAAGGGTTTCTACAAAAAATAAGCTCTAATAACTCTTTAAATCCCAAATAAAGCCTTTATATATATATATATTATATAATATAATAATATAATATATATATATAGGTAGAAAGAGTATTAAGAAGCATTTTTCCAGCCCTTGTTACACACATACAATGTAAAAACATAAAATAATACAACAAATACAAAAAACTGATAGAAATGTTAGATAAAACCAACTTCAAAAACCTATATGGAAAAAACTATAGTTATGTAACTCCTATAAGAAAACTAAAAAGAGGTGGAAGTAAATCCATGGAACATAATATGAACTATAATAACCATGGAAGAATAGATACCTTCAATAAAAGAAAACACCTAGTTCTATCCACATGGAATGACTATAAAAATATAATAAGAGGACAATACCTTAACAATTACAGAGAGGATATATTTTATCACTGTTATGGAAGAGAGGATAGTATAAATTATTTTGTTCTTGATTTTGATAGTGAAGATGACCCTAGTCTTGCATTATGTGACCTTGACTATGTAAAAGATAACTTGGAAGAGAAAGGATTTAATTGTGTTGTTGTTATGAGTGGAAATAAGGGTTATCATCTTTATACCCAGATACCAACTACACATTTTGATAATTATGGTGTTAATAGTCATACCATGTTTACTCTATTCTGGAAACAACTAATAGGATATGGACGACTTAATCTTGAAACACTTGATGAAAACCATTGGAGAAATAGTCTTGGAGCAAATATAAGACTTATAGGTAGTATTCATCCTAAAACAGGTAATGAAGTTAGTATTGTTGATGGAAATTTTCTTGATCCAGATACTATTAGTGAGAATGAATGGTACCAGAAATGTATACGGTCTGCTTTATCTCTAAGTGTTCAAGTTATGATTGATGAAAAACGTGCAAGAAGAAATACTAAGAAGCGTAATCGTGAGTTTTATAAGAAGCATGGTGTTGATTTAGAACAAATAGATTTAAGAGAAGTATTTTCAACACTGTATGGAAGTTATCTTGCAAGGTCTTTTAGTAAGTATGATTCATATAATTGTATGTTTCATGATGATAAGTCCCCTAGTATGCTTGTATGGAAAGATTATTTTATGTGTAAGAGTTGTGGTAAAAAAGGAAATATTAGAACATTAATTAATAGTGGAGATATTAAAGTGGAGGATTTAAATGGGTAAAAATTTGAGTACTCATATGAAACATATTCATTTTCAGAAGAATGTGCAGGGATATTGTTTATTTCATAGAGGAAAAGGGAGTGATGGATATTATGGTTGTTACTCTAATTTAGCTGATGCAGTATATGATAGAAATATTTTTGTATTATGTGGGTGGAATTGGAGTAATTTTTTAAATTATACTCCTGATTATTCTAAGAATCCTTTAGATATTCCACATTTTCCTGAATGGTCTGAATTATTTTTATATCCTATTAAGAATATTAATTATTTTGATATGCCTACTTATGGAATGGTTTTTTATGTTGTAGGTTATAAGATGTTTAGTGGGGGTGCTCTTAATGGTTTTAACATGGGACGTTTTATTTATTTGGAGAATGCTATGAAGTATCGTGATGTATGTGTGGAATATGGTTTTGATTCTCATTTGATTTTAGAGAATAAATTAATTAGAATTTCTTTTTTTGATTAATTTTTCTTTTTTTTACTACTTGATGTAGATGTCTTAGTTTATTTTTTTATTTTTTAGTAGGAGTATCTTATTTTATTGTAGTTCTGGTTAATTATTTAATAGGTTTATTTGTTTTATTATTGTTTAATTGTTTGTTTGCAAATTTATTTTAATAGTATTTGCAAAGGTTGTCATAGTATAACGAAATATAGGAAAATTATTTCTTATTAATTTTTCTGGAGTTATTTTTGTATGTAATGTATATTGTTATATTTAAATATATTAATATATACTTATAAAAATTCTATTAATTTTTTTGAATAATATTTTAAACTTATTTTACTTTCCAACTTAATTTTACTAATTTTTTTATAATTCAAGGTTCAAACAAATTAATTTTTATGATAATTTTTACAAACTAGCACGAGACACGTTTATACACCTTATAGAAGCATCTTATGTCTGTGGAGTAATAGAGTGTTCATATATTATTCATGGACAAGGTTAAATTCGCTCTGTGCCTAAGGGGTGTTTTTCTAGGTTTTCTGGCGTGTTGGAGTGTTAGTTTAGGGATTTTCTATCATACTGTCGGTAAGGATTTTGTCTCTTATTATTCTTATAGTATTGAAATTATGTTTTGGGGATGTGATGGAGGAGAATTTTTTTTGGGTGTTCTTTTCTGTCATATTCTTTTTTTTCACCTTTGATATAGGAGATGTTTTTTTTGTTGATGGTTATTTTGTTTCGTTATAGATGAATATATCGAAGTAAAATTATGTGATTTGTACTTATAGTATGTACTATTTGTTCGTATAATTGGAACTGCTGGTTTTGATTTACTCGAACTATTAGTGTATTTAACTCATCAAATTAGTTTACAGTAAATAAATTTCATTGGAAAAAGAGGTTTTTTAGTTGGTTGAAATTAATGATAATGATATACGAGAATATATAGTAAACGGAAATAAAGATAATGCTAATATGTCCCATAACCCAGAAACAATACATAAACATGTAGCAGATAATATAATGAAAAAGTATTCTCTAGCACATCTTCCAGAAGAACATAGAAAAGCTCATGTAGATGGTTTTCTTCATATTCATGACTTGGAGTATTTTTTTGACCGTGGTTTGAACTGTTGTCAACATGATTTACGTTATTTTATTAAGAATGGTTTATGTGTTGATGGAAGTGGAGATCATACTTCACGTGCTGAACCTCCTAGTCACCTTGAAACTGTGATGAGTCATAGTGGTGAAATTCTTTTATCTGCTCAGCAGGATATGAGTGGTGGTCAGGGTTTTCCTTTATGGAATGTTTTTGTTGCTCCTTTTGCTTATAATAGAAGTTATGAAGATATTGTTCAATGTATGCAAATGTTTGTGTATAATTTGAACATGGCTTATGCTAGCAGGGGTGGACAAGTACCATTTACTAGTATTGCACTTGAATTTACTGTACCTGATTTCCTAATGGACGAACCAGCATATGGTCCTGGTGGAGAAGTTGTAGGAGTCTATGGTGATTTCGTTGATGAAACTAGAATGATTCTCAGAGCATTTACAGAAGTATTATTACAGGGAGATGCTACTGGAAAACCTCATTTATTCCCAAATACTATGTATGTTCTTCGTGAAGAAGTAGTAGGAAATAGTGAGTTTGAGGATGATATACGTCTTGTTCATGAATTATGTGCAAAGTATGGAACTAATTACTTTGTGAATATGCTTCCAGACTATCAGGGCGACCTTAGTACGTATATGGGTTGTAGAACTAGGCTTAGCAATGATTGGACTGGTAATCCACTGATTGATTGTCTTCGTACTGGTAATCTTGCATATATTACCTTGAATCTTCCACGTATGGCCTATGATTCAAAGGATGAAGATGGATTCTATGAACTTGTTGATGAATATATGGATATAGCAAGAAGTATACTTCATGAACGTAGAGACCATGCAATCAAATGTAAAGATGAATATTGTATATTTCCTTTCCTTCATCAAAGTCAAGGAAATGATGGAGAATACTATCGTATAGATAATAGTAGTCTTACTTTTGGATTTGTAGGATTAAATGAAGCTCTTAAATACATGACTGGAAAAGGAGTTATGCTTGATGACCATACAGCAAACCCATTGGGATATAAGATAGTGGAACATATGAATGATAGAGTAGATGAATATAAAAAGGATAGTAATTATCAGTATAGATATGGTGTGATTCAGACACCTGCTGAGAGTACTGCTCATCGTTTTGCTCGTATTGACTTTAAGAAGAGACATGACCAGGTATTATATGAGGGTACACGTGCAGCTCCTTATTATACGAATAGTAGTCATGTACCTGTTACTTTTGATGGTATACTTCCAGAAAAGTTAATAGTTGAATCAAAGTATCATCCTCTTACACGTGCTGGACATATACTTCATGCTTTCATGGGTGAGGGTCAGGCTGATGTAGATAGTCTTATGGGTTTAACTGAAAAGATATGTAAGAATACAGATATAGGATTCTGGGATTATAGTATGGCATTTAGTCAATGTCTCGATTGTAAAACCACTATGAGAGGCCTTCAAGAAAAATGTGTTAATTGTGGACATACTGATAATGTAGAATGGTATGACCGTATAACAGGGTATGTTCAGCAAGTAGGTCATGCTAAAAATAGTAATGGGGGCTGGAATCGTGGAAAACGTCAGGAATTATTGGACCGTCATAGATTTACAGAGTATGAAAGGAGGGATAATTAATGCCTATGCCTCCTCAGATTGTTGATTTAGCAACACTTATACTTCTTACAGGTATTACTGTTTATGGGTATTTACATGTACGTGATTTTTATCAGTCTGATGATTTAAAGAATGTTGTGACTATTATAATGTTTTTAATTATGATAGCACTTGTATTAAATATGTATGACCTCCTAGAAATAATGATATTTGGTTAAAAGGTGATATAATGGTAAAAGAATTAGATGAATGTATAGGATATGAATATCTTAGTGGAACAGATAGAATTGGAAAACTGATTATTAACCCAGAGGAATCAATGGTATATTCTGAAGAATATTATTATAATAAGAATAAGAAGTATGTGACTTATAAGAACATCTTAGAAGCAGTACCAGTAACAATAGAATTATCAGAAGATACTGAAGGAAATACTATAGTACATTCTACATGGGTAGCAACAAATAATAATAGTATAATCGAATTCAAGGATACAACAATAACAGAACTTGCAGAAGCATTAGAAAACAAAGGATATATAGTATCTATGGAAACAGTCAATATTAATACAATTTTATCTCAGATAATTACAGCCTTTATTGATGAAGGACTTACAAATAGTATAGGAGCAGTTTAATATAATGATATTCTCTGATATTACCTTAAAAGAATTTGTAGATAGTGGTGTACTATCTATAAACCCTACACCTGCAAAAAAACAATTTCAACCAGCAAGTATAGATTTACGATTAGATAAGGGATACTATAGAATATATGAACATGGTGAAGAATGGTATAATGAAACAGAATTAGTAGTATCACCAGGTGATTTTATTATAGCATCTACAATGGAAAATATACGCTTACCTGATGATATGGTAGCACGAGTAGAAGGAAGAAGTAGTTATGGAAGAAAAGGATTAATAGTACATGTAACAGCAGGATTTATTGATCCAGGCTTTCATGGAAAGATTACTCTTGAAATTACTAATGTTAGTCCACGCCCTATTGTACTTCATAAAGGTGATTGTGTCTGCCAGATGGTAGTAGAAGAACTTGACCAGCCATGTCTTCATCCATATACAGGGTATTATCAGAATCAAGATCAAGCTACTCTTAGTAAATTTGAAAGAAATTCCACTACATGGGAGGGTAATCATGGAAAAAAATAAACATTCTTGTTCTGCAGATGGGCTCCGGAAGGAGTTAGAAACTATGAATGAATTACAGGAAGATATGGATATTTATATGAAGTATTTGGAAGCTAGAGTTATTGAGTTAGAAGACCAGCATGGTTTACTTGAAGGAAGAGTTCATCAGTTAGAAAAACAGATTGAGTTACTGCAAGCATTAGTACTTGGAAATGTAGATACCTAGAATGAGGGGTATTTACAGGAAGTATATTTCTCTTTTTATTAAAAGTATTTCATAATAAAAACATATCTATTAAACAATGATTAATGATAATAATAAAAAAATAAAAATATTTTTTTTAAAAAAAAATAAAAAAAATAAAAAATAAAAACAATCAAAAGAAAAAAAAATAAAAAAATAAAAAAAAAATAATAAAAAAAAATATTTTTTTTCAAAGTTAAACGAAAACCAAAAACAGGGAAAAAATAAAAACAAAAAATCCCGGCTTTTGAAGTCTGGGCCCACTCCTGAAAGAGGCTCTGGCACGAAGCAGGTAATTTCAAAATTTTTTGAGGTGTAAGTATATATGTATGTGGTGTTTGAGGGTGTTGATGGTACTGGTAAGAGTACGTTGACACGGAATGTTTGTAGTGTGCTTGAGGGTATGGGTTTTAGTGTTTTATGTATTTGTGAGCCTTGTATGGATTTTCAGGGTAATGATGATGTGGAGCGTGGATTATATTTTGCGTTGGATAGGTATCATCAGTTGGAAAGTATTGATTTTGACCGGTTTGATTTTGTTTTGAGTGACCGTAGTTTTTATAGTAGTCTTGCTTATCAGGGTAAGAGTAAGGCGTTACGTGATTGGTTGTATACGGTTAACAGGTTTGTTAGGCGTCCTGACCGTGTTTTCTTTTTAGATTGTCCTGTTGTGGAAGCTGTTATGCGTGATACGGGTAGTGTTAATCTTGTTCGTACTGCTTTTATGATTGGTGTACGTGAACGGTATTTGGATGTGTTGCCGGAGGATACTGTATATATTGATTGTAGTGTTTCTAGTAATGCTGTTAGAGATATGGTAATTGGTAAATTATTAGGTGGGGCAATTAACTGTTTATTTTTTAATGAGTAGAGTGGTGTATGTTTAAAATGAGTAGTAGTGATAGATTATTACTTGACTTATATTGTCGTAGGTATGATGAGGAGTGTCATCGTCTGGAAGTACTTAGTCGTCGTAATCAGTATTTTCTAGTATTATATGGTGTAATGATTGGTTTTAGTGTATTATATTCTCATGGAATACTTGGTTTGCTTGGCTGTATTTGTTTGTGTGTAGCTATTTTTTTTGGTGTTTGTGGTTGTATGCCTCAGCCTGTTTATAGTACTCCTTCTGTTTCTATGCTTGATGGAAGAGCAGAGGAAGAGTATTATGGTAAGAAATGGTATGATTTTCTTTTCAGTGCTTTTGGTGAGACTATAAATAGTTTGATGGATGTTCAGCGTGTGATTGTTGGATATTTCCTGTGGGGTACTCGTTTCTTTTTATTAGGAGTATTTTTATTATTATTGTCTGTGGTGGTGAATTATGTCTTGCCCGGAGTGTGGCTGTAATGTTATTATCTATGATGAATGTCGTGGTGAAAGATATTGTCGTGATTGTGGTTTAGTTATTGGTTATGATGGTATTGTTTCCTTGTCTGGGCATAGTCCTCTTCATGTTCGTAGTGCTACTATGTTTTGGCAGGACCGTCTTTTTCTTGATAAGTATGGTGGTAAAGAATATCTATCTGATATGGAAAGGCGTAGGCGTAGGCGTAATATTCTTGTTCGTGAGATTGCTAGTAATTTTGGTTTGTTAGATGATGAGCGTAATCTTGTCTGGTATATTCTGGATAAGGTGGAATTGTCTCAGCTTTGTTGGCATACTCAGTTTGAAACTATTATTGCTGGTGTTTGTAGGTATTGTATTAGTTGTTTGCATCCTCGGCGTGTTCGTTCTTTTCATTTTTCGAAGGGTGTTTGTAAGTTTTATGATTTAACACGTGATAGATATAATACTATTGTGGCTAATATTAAGTATTATTTGGATTAGAGTATTATTTTATGTTCTATGTACTTATAGTTGCTGTTATATGCTTGTTTTATTGTGTATGTGTCTTATAATTGTTTGTTAGTTTTGTTATGATTCACATATATATAGTAAGTAGAGGAGTGGGTGTTATTCTCTCCGGAGTGGTATAATGGAGGTGAATAAGTATATGGAATATAATAATCAGACATTAATAGCTTTACTACTTGGTGTAGCTCTTGTAGGGGGTATATTACTTAGAGATCAGAATATTATTCTCACAATTGCTGGTGCACTTGCGGGTGCATTAACTGCTAAGGTATCTACAGGAGAAAAGGTAGAAGAATCCATTAAGGAAGACAGTGAACCAGAAGATACATCACTATACGAAGGAGCATAAGTTTATGACTGATAGTGAAGAATCTATTCAGTCAGTATCTCGTAGGCTTGATATTTTAGAGCAACAAGTTTTATATCATAATGAACAGCAAGAAAAGGAATTATCTAAGATTAATGAACAATTAGCTGATATAACTGCATTTATCAAGGAAAGTTATGCATCACAGAAAGTATCTACGCGTGTTTATGAAAATCATGAATCTCAGTTAAAGGTTTTAGAAGAAGATTTAGATGATTTACGTGCAGATTATAAGAAGTGGATGTATGGTGTTGCAATTATTATTTTAACGATTATATTCAATGAGATTGCAAAGTTTATATAATATATTAAGGGATTTGGTAGCAGATGAGAAAAAAGAATGAAGATATTCGTAGGTGGACGCCAGAGAAAAAGGAAACTGTACTCTCACAGTTTGATATTGATTATGATTTAATATCTCAGCTTCCAGAGGAGAATTCTGTTAATTTTGCTACATTTCTTATATATGTGGGTCTTGGTGTTGGTCGTACTTATAAAAAGGTTGCAGGACTTACTGGTCGTACATACCAGTTTATAGGTAATCTTGCTCGTTTATATGATTGGGAAAAGCGTGCCGAACAGTATGATGCTGATTTCATGAAAATTGAGTTTGCTCGTAATGATTATGAGGTTAAACGTTTCTTCAAGCATGAAAGTGAGAGTATTATTAAGAGTAATGAATTACTTGATAAGACAGCACAGTTACTTCTTGAAGATTATGAAAATGGTGTTTCAAGGGCTACTAGTGTTGCTCATGGTTTGAAAAGTATTATGGATGCTAAGAATACTAATGCTCGTTTATATATGCGTATGAAGGGTATTCCTGAGAGTATCACTGCCGAACAATCTAAGGTGGAGCAAACTAGTCATAATGTTAATGTTAATATTACTAATCCAAAGGATTTAGAGGAAGAAGTGGATAATATATTAAATCGTCAGGAAAATGATGATGAATCTGTTATTGATGCAGAATTCACTAAGGATGATGAGTAATAATGATGGTTGATTATGACGTTTTACAAAAGGAAATTTCAGAAGATCAAAAAGAGTTATTTGGGTATACGGTGCTGGAAAATCCGTATATTCCAATTACTCCATATAGGGAGCAGGCACTTTGTATGATGGATGGGAGTGATTATCGTCTTGCTGGTGGAAGTGCTTATAGTGGTAAATCTTTATTATTAGCAGCTTTTGCTTGTCAGTTTTTAATGTTTAAGGATTATAGGTGTCTTATTCTTCGTAATACTTATGACCAGGTTACATCTACGGGGGGTGTAGTTGATAAGCTTCGTGGATGGTTACTTGATGAAGACAGGCTTGGTGATTATGTTTGTACTGAGAATATGAGGGATAAGTGTTTTATTGCTCCTACTGGTGGACGTATTTATTATAATTACTGTAATCGTGTTGCTGAAATGGATAAATTTAGGGGTAACAGTTTTAGTACTATTATAGTTGATGAGGCTTCTGAGATGGATTATCAGGTGCTTGATTTCCTTCCTCGTTCTCTTCGTAGTCCGAAGTCTTGTAAGATTCCTGAACGTTATATTCTTGCATCAAATCCTTCTATGCATAGTGGTGCTGATTATTTAAAGCAACATTTTATTAATTCTGATGGTGAGTTTCCATATTTTCAGATGGATTTTCGTATGAATCCTTATATTGATAGTGATACTTATGATAAACGTCTTTCTACTATGGATCCTTTACAGCAAGCTTTTATGAGATATGGTGATTGGGACTTTGTAGTAGATGAAGGAATGCTTATCACAGAAGAGGATTATAAAAATGCATCAATTCCAATGGAAGAGATAGACCCTTCAACTTTTGAGTTTGGAGTAATTGGTGTTGACCTTGCTAGTACTGGTCATGATTTAACCAGTTTTTCTTCTATGATGTATACTAGTGAGGGACATGTAGTATTATATGATAATGTTTTGATTGAGGATAGTTTAGTAGAACAAGCTCTTATTGATTTTATTCGTGAACAACCCTTAGTTGATATAATTGTATTTGAAAAAGAAGGGGGTTCTTCTGCAGAGTATACTAAAAGACATTTTGAGCATGAATTAGAAGAAGTTCAACGTGAACGTCAATTTTTTATAGAGTTTAAACATGTAGGAGCTTCTAAGTTTGAACGTGCACGACCTTTTGCTAGTGGTATACGTAGACAATTTGTTAGAATTCCTAAGAATTTACCAAATTATGTTACCCTTCTAAAACAATTAATGTATGTTACTCCGGATAAAAAGAAAATGAGTACTTATAAAAGTCCAGATATGCTGGATAGTTTTACTATTGGTTATAATCATTTAGATAGTATAGTGGAGATACGATAATGGCAGATTTATTAAAATATACATTGGACGAAACCTTCCAGCGTGTAAAGGAAGGTATTGAAAACCAGTTAGACCATATTAATATTCAGCAGTCTGTAAAGCTTGATGATGAGGGTGTTGGTACTTTTATTGACCCACTTATTCCTATGGGTGAAGCTAGATATATTTATCACCGTTCTAGTATTCTACGTAAGGTAGTTGAAATTGAGGCACAGGATGTTATTCTTAATAAATATACATTAGAAGATGTGGGTGAAGATTCCAGTAGGTTTGATGCTTTCTGGAATGAAAGTAATAAGTATCAATTATATCTTGCAGGTATTGAATATTTCACTTATGGTTTTGGTGCATTAGAAGTAGTATTTAACGGAAATAGTGCTGAAAAACTTGTTCAGATTCCAGCTTATTCTGTTAGGATTCTTCGTGAAACGTATAATATTAATGATGAGGAAATTGTATTCTATTATCTTATTCAGACGGTAAATAGTGTTCGGAATAAATTTCGTTTAACTCATAAGGATTATAGTATTCTTGATGATTTAGGTATTGATGATGCAAGTAATGGTTATGCTTTATGGATTGGTGGTGGTGCTGATTCTGATTGGTATGCACTTCCTCACTGGATTCATGCAAAAAATAATCTTTTAACTCTTATTGAGATTGATGAGTTAAACAATGAAAAGATTTACAATGGAAATATACCTTCTGGTGTAATGCTTTTTACAGGTCCTAGACAATTAACTAAGAATGGTGAAGACCCTATTGAGAAGAAATTATCTGAGGAATTAAAATCTAGTGGTGCTGGTACGGTATTTAGTTATATTGCTACTCCAACTAATGATGCAAAAATAGATGTAGACTATACTGCTTTAGAGGATAATAATTATGAATATCTTGAAGCTTTGAAAGAAGATGCATTACAGTCTTTATTAAATGCATGTAATATTCCTAAAGTACGTCTTATGATTGATGATACTAAGGAATCCTTAAACAGTCAGAAGTCAGATACAATTTATGAAATATATAATGTAGGTATTGCATGTAATCAATCCTTTTTTAAACAAATATTAAATGGATTTTGTAAGAACTATTTAGGTGTTCATTCTGAGATTGTAATTGCATTACCTGAGTTTGTAGAGAAAACTCAAGGTCGTGCAGAGATTATTATGCAGTTATTTGATAAAGGACTTGTTACTCTTGGTCAAGCTGTTGATTTATTATCAGATATTCTTCCAGAACTTAACCTTGATAGTACTATTGATATTGATGCTAATAAGGATAATAGGTATTATAATGGGAAATTACTTGGCAGTATGGATGATATGTCTAGTGATGATAAGGCATATGAACGAGCTATGAATCAGTTAAATAGTCATATGGGGGATTTTGAGTAATGAAACGTAGTATTCTGGAGTTTTTTGCATTACAGGATATGCTATATGATATGAAGTCTAGTTCAAATAGTTTATCTTGGCTTATGACGGCATTCATATTTTCAGAGTACTTGAATGGACTTCATAGTAACCCAGACTATTTCGTGAATACTGAGGAATATCAACGCTATCTTCGAGACCAGGATATTGATTATAACATTCGGATATATCAGAGTAATAATACTTACAGAAATCTTAGTAGCGATAATATACGAAATGTTTTGTATCAAGAGAATTCTAAGCGTGTTCAGAATAAGATAAGGAATAAGATAATAGAAAATCCTTATGTGCCTAATAGTACTACTGTAAATTTTTCTAATAAACGTTTGAAGGATAATATAACAAATGTTTGTGTTGATTCTCAATTAGATAGTATTGGAAATCAGGTAAATAATTTACGTGGTCATCCTGTTACAGCTAGTGAAGTTAAAGAAGTTAGTAATGCTTTACGTGATGCTACACGAAGAGTTAATAGTGGAAATGAAAAACTTAGAGAACATATTAAGAAAGTTAGAAGATTAAATGAGCAACTTGACCGTCAGGCAGACCAGAGTATCTCCTATGATTCCTTTTTGAATCGGAAGGATGAAGAGAAACCACGATGGAAAGTATGGATATGGCATCCAAATGAACGTACACGGCATAGTCATATGGATCATGTTAAAGTTCCTTTCTTAGAATATTTTAAGGTTCAGTCTGATCAGGATGCATGTCCTGATTGTTATATGAAACATCCACTTGATAGTGATGGTCTTACTTGTCAAGTTGCTAACTGTAGATGTACGACACAATATCTGGATAAGAATGGGAAAGTGATGAAAATATGAGCCTTAAAAAAGATGGAATAATGTATGTGAAAGCATGTGTTATTGCTAATGGTATTCCAGATAAGAATGATGATGTATTGAATAAAAAGGAAATTAAACAGATTTATAGTAATAGTTTAAAGATTCGTTGTGATGTTAATCATGACTTTGTTGAACGTGAAGGCGTTGATATCCTTGAAACTACTATTACTAATTCTGATGAGTTTATAAAGGATGTTACTATTCCTGCAGGGTCATGGATGGTTATCATTCGTATACTAGATAAGGATATACAGGAACTTATTCTTAATGGTGAATTGAATGGTGTTAGTATTACTGCTGTTCCTGATGTGGCAGAGCATCATTCTCTTGCAGGTGGAACTATGACTTACAAAGATGTTAAAAACTTTGATAAGATTAATCCTTTATTCATATCTCTTGTAGGAATGCCTTGTAATAATCTTCCATGGGAGGTTATGAATCATGTTCAGTATATTTCAAAAAGTTATGTGGAGGATGAAAATATTTTAGATGAAGATAAGATTGTTTTATCAACAGAAAACTTTGTTGGAATACTTAAACAATTAGTTCCTACAAAAAGAAAACCTACACAGGCAGAGTTAACAGAACCTGTTGCAGGGAATTCTGAAGATAAGATAGAAGGAGATGTTGATAATATGGTTGATACAACAACACCAAACGATAATGGAAATGATGATTTACAAAAAGTTTTAGCAGGTATTATTGAAAGACTAGATAAACTAGAACAAGCTTCTGTAAAACTAGAAGAAAAACCAGCAGAACCAGTTGAAGCTATTGAAAAAGCAGAACCTGTACAAGATTTAGAACCACAATTTGCTAAATTAGAATCTGATTTAAAAACATATATTAAAGATTTATTAGATTCCTATGTAAAATCTGGTGAAACAGATGCTTCAGAAAAAGCAGAACCTAAACAAGATGAAAAAGAAAAACCAGCAGAGTCAAAACCTACAGATGAAGAAGCAACTTCAGAAAAAGCTTCTACAGAAGAAAATGGAAATGTATCTGCTAGTTCCGAAAAAAAACCAGAGGAAGAGGAAAAACCAACAATAAAAAAAGGAGTTCACTCACAAAAAGTGGAATTTATTCAAAAAGGAAATGAAGGAACAAAAATTAAATCCTTTGCAGAAATGACTGGAAGAGACCCAGTAACTTTTAGAAAATTATAAGAAATGAGGTGTAATATATGATACAAAGATTTAAAGATTCTCAATATGCAGATGGCGTAGTTCCTGTTGACGCTTTAAGAAATAAAAGAGGTTTTGTTTTAAAATGGGATGAAGGAAAACCAACACAAACTTCTACAAATAGTGATGCTTTAAGTATGTTTAAACCAGGTTTTAAACAACAAGCAGAAGCAGATAGTTTTATTGCAGAAGTAACAGAAGATAGTGTTATATTTGATAATGCTACATTCCGTCCAATGGATACTATAGAATTTGATTATTCATTTATGGACGCACAAGTGCCACTTCAATCAATGAGAGCTGTATCCTCTGGAAGTCAAATTCAGGATATTACAAAGTTAGAAGAAGGTACACCATCTTTTAGAAGAAAATCACTATTCTGTAAACCTTTATTAGCATATACTATTGTACCATGGTTATGGGTTCAAGATAACATTGAAGGAGATAGATTCTTATCTAGTTTCCAATCATTAGTTGCTGAAAGAATCAAATTTAACATGGAATTAATATCATTATATGGTAAAGAAAATACTAGTGCTGGTGCAGATGGATTAAATACAATGGATGGTATGATTCAACAATTAACTACACAGCATGATGAAATATTTAAAGGTTCTTCCGCTTCCTTAAGAACACCTCAAGGTGTATTTAGTGGTATTTCTGGAGAAGCAAATACAAAAGATCCTGTAAAAATTGATTTCAGTAAAAGATATGATACTGATGGACAAGACCCTATATCACAATTAGAAGATATGATTACTCAATTTGGTATTCAAAAAGGTAATGTGGGTAATGCTAAATTCTATATGTCTAATGAAGCAAGAGCTAAACTTATACAGATTGCACAATCACGTGAAACTGTTGTAGCTGATTCATTATACTTTGAAGGTGAAGACCTTAAAATATGGGGTACACCTATTGTAACTTGTGACGCACTGGAAAGACCAGTTAATGGATTTAAAACTAATATTATTCTAGCAGACCTTGCATCATATGTTATTGGAATGAAACGTGATGTAGAAACAGATTCAGAGTTTAATATGAGAAGCCAGACATATGATTCTGTAACAAAAGTATACTTTGATAATCTTGTTTTAAGAGAAAAAGATATACTTACAGCAGAATGTTCAAATCTTCCATCACAAAAAGCTACTAGCTCTGGTACATCATCTGGTTCAGGTTCAGGTTCATAGATAAGTTAATAAAAAGGAATATTATATAAAAAGAAGGGGAGGAATTTATTTTATTGATTCATCCTCCTTTAACTAAAAAATTTTTTTATATTAATCAGATTAATTTAATGGAGGAAATACATGTCAAAAGTCAATACAAAGATGATTCCTGATTGCGATGTTATTCTAAAATCTAGTGATGATACTCTTACAGGTAAGACTGATGAAAATGGTTTTTTCGTTTTTGATACTGTTAAGCCAGGTTCATATACATTAACTATTACAAAAGAAGGTTATGAAGACTATGTTTACCCAGAAACTATTGATGTTTCACAGGGAAACTTTGAAGTTGTTTGTAACTGTGCTCTTGAACCAATTAGTGAAATAGATGAACCAAATATTACAATTAATTTTGTAACTAATCCTATTGTAAAAAATGCTGCTATAACTTTAAAAGGTGATGCAGAATATAGTGCTGTTACAAATGATAAAGGTAAAGCTACAATTTCACAGGTACTATATGATACATATGCTCTTACATGTTCTGCTGAAGGGTATAAAAACTATTCCACATCTATTCTTGTAAATAAAAGTAATAACAATCCTCGTAGTATTGAAATTGGATTGGATGTAGATGAATAATTTAATAGAAGATGTTTTATTTTATCTTCCAGACTGGACGGTTCAAAAGTCTACTCAGGATAATCGTGCAGATTATATTAAGCCATTCCTAGAAAACGAGGATATAGGGGAAGTTAAAGTAGCAAAACGTATTAAGCCACGTGAAGTAGAGATTATGTTTAGACATGCTCAGGATAAGCTTACTGTTTATACTGGGAATTATCATTTACCTGAACATCCTATTATGTACAGGGCTTGTTGTTGTTATTGTGCTGGACTCTTATTTAATAAGTATACTTTATCTGACCAAACTCAGGGTAATGCTTTATTAAATGAAGCTAAAGAAATGGCAAAACCATTTATAAGAGTTCGTATGTATGGCTTATCTGGTAGACATAATAAATCTCATCATACAATATGTCCTCAGAGGCATCCAAGAACAACTGGAAGGGTAGTAGTAAAAGTATATGAACCTCTACGTAGAGTTTCTGGATATGTATATGAAGAGGAATAAATTATGGGATATTTTCATGAAATAGAAGTAAGTTTGAAGAATGAATCAACATTCAGAAATTTAAATCTTAACCTTCCCAGAGAATTAAAGGGATTAGAAGCAGATATTAATGCTTTAGGTGTAGATTTAGCTGATGCTTTAGTTGATTTTCGAGACTTGTCAGTAGAAGACCTTTCAGAAACTAGTAAATCTTACCAGAAAAATGCTATAATGGACCTTAATGCTATTCAGTCTAAGAATTTATTACAATCAATTAGTGTTATGGATAAGGATACTGGTTTTGCACGTGTAGGAACAAATGTAGAATATGCTCAGTATGTAAATGAAGGTAGGGGTCCTGTTGTACCAATACATGCAAAGGCATTGCATTATTTTCATAATGGAATGGAAATCTTTTCTAAACGGTCTGGACCTGCTGACCCAAAACCTTACTTTGAGAATGCTTCTAATAAGTTTGAGGTATATGTGGATAAGTTTTCAGATACATATCTTGGTGATCTTGTATGAAGTATCAGAGAAGTGGATTAGAACATCTAGAATCAGATACGGAATTATATAATTTACTTGTTTCTGCTAAGGAAGGTGGAGACAAACTTCTTAAATTATATAATATTAAGTATATGGATAAATCTTTTGCTACAGAACCACCAACACAGGAATTAAATAATATATATGTTATAAGACTTCAGAGTGTTCTTGTAAATAGAGGAGAACATTTTCAAGTATTTAATGCAAGGGTAAATCTTGTTATAGCTATACGAGAATATGATAATATTACAGCTCAGCAGTTGCTTAAATCAACTTATAAGCGTATAATGTTTCATATAGTGAATAATGGGATTATTAGTTTTCTGTCTGTAGGTTCTATTGACTTTGAATATAAATCCCCTGGTATATTAGATAGATTAACTATTGAATTAACTGTGAAAGAAGTAGAAGATTTTGATTATAAATTTGATGAAACAGTATTATACCAAAAATTAGGGTTAGGTATAGAAACAACTGTGGATAATGAAAATAAATGGAAAGGAGACTTGAAATAATGGTTGGATATAAAGATGGTAATTATATTGTACCAAGAATAAAAGTACAAAATCAAACCACTAAAATAAATAATTCCACAAATAGAGGTGGAAGAGTAGCAGTAATTGGTGCATTTCCTAGTGAAGATGTAGGAATTCATAGTTTTGCTACTTTAAGAGATTTAAGAAAGTTTTATGGAATAACAAGTGGAACAACAAGTGAAACCGAGTTTGAAGGTGCTAAAGCATGTGCACGTATATTTATGGATGGTGTAAGTGGCTGTAAAGGTGCTACAGAAGTAATTACATGTAACATTGCAACAAAGAAAAAATCTTCTGGAGATGACTCTAGTGAAGTGAAAGGTAATGTATCACAGGCTGATGGTACATCTACTGGAGATTTAACTTATGCTGTAAGTTCTGATTATGATTTAACATTAACTTATGAGAAATTATCTGCTGCTCTTTCTAAATTAAAAGGAGAAGCATTTGATATATTATTTGTAGCAGATACTTTCCAAGACCTTGGTGACCAAAAAGAATTTTCTGTATCCTCTGATGACCCTAAATGTCTTCCAGGATTTAGAAAAGTTAATAAATTCCTTGCTGATGAATTTGAATTACAAAGACCATCACAGCTTGTTGCACCATTATATGTGGGAGCTGGTACAACAACTTCTGAAAATGGACTTAATGAAGAAGCTATTAACTTAACTAAAGCAAAAACAGTAGCTAACTTATTTGTTGATAATCCTTACCTTCTTGATGGATTATATTGGCAAACATTTAATCTTGATTTAACTTCAGGAGTTTATTCTTGTGATTTAATAGAGTCTGCTGCTCATATGTGTGGATTTATTGCAGCTACATATGTAGAGGATTCTTTAACTAGAAAAGATATTCCTGGAATATTAAAAGTAAATGAAGAAGTTTACTTTGGAGAAGATAATTTAGGATATCAATTAACAGAAGCTGGAATCCATGTAATAAGAACAAAATCAAGAACTGATAACAGTTACTGTGTAAATAACAGTATGTTACCATCAGAATATGATATAAGTCATATCCGTTCAATATCATACTTAATTAAACAATATGACCTTGAATCTATTCTTGGTGAACATAACAGTATAGGTAACATTGAGTCATTCAAAGCACAACTTAAAGCTGTTAATAAACAAGTAATGGAATCATTATCAATATTTAATAGTATAGATACTGATGACATGGAAGTTGTAAACTCTCATGAACTTTTAATTAACCTTAAAGTTGATATGGCTGGTGTAATTATTGTTGTTGACCTTGGAGTTAACATGACGGTAGAATAAATGGAGGATTAATAAGTATGCCTACAACAACTGCAATGTATAATACAGAAATTAAAATTAATGGTGTAACTGTTGCATATGCATCTGAAGTAGATTTTACAGCAGATTTTAACCTTGCTGACCAAGATACTTTTGATGGAAAAATTATTTCATCATTAAGTAATCCTGGATGTGAAGTAGAAATTACAAAGTATACAAAACATGAAGCTGTAAGTGAAAATACTTTCATGGAAACAGTCATGGATTTAAAAGATGTTCCTGGAACTCTTACAATTATTAATAAAAAACCATTAGGACAACTTACAATTAATGTGTATGATGTTCGTATTGATGAATTGGAAATTACTGATGAAGCTGGGGAATTAATGGAATTTGATTTAACAGTACAGGGAGAAAGTTTTGATTATGAATGGTCTTAGATATTTTCTAAGACCTGTTTTTTTTATTTCCCCTTTTTAGATTTTATATTATAAAAAAAATTATTAGTACAGGAGTTGACTTGTTATGGATAAAGAAGAATATATGGAAACAATGAGAAAAGTAGAAAAAGCAGAGAAAGAAGTTCAGGATGAAGAAGAATTAATAAAACCAGTAGATGAAATAGATTCTCTTCCAGATTTAACAGACTTTGTACAAAGTGAAGAATATCTTAGAAATGGTAAAAACAGCCACATACCATTAAAAGTAGAAATTAATGGTCAATTTGTAAGAGTATATATACGTCCATTAACATCACAGGAATTTTATACACTTCAGAGAAAGTCTATGAATCAGAAAGAATCTGTAGATCTTTTAGCATGCCAACTTGTATGTACTGATTCTCGGGGAAAATCTATTCCATCTGTAGTACTTGAAAAACTTCCAGCAGGAGTAATTGAGACTATTAGTGTTGCTATAAGAGTAGCTAGTGGTCTTCATACTGAAGAAGTTGATGTTACTGAAGTGATGAGGGATTTTCTAAAAGATTAAGTATTAAAAAAAAGGGTAATCTTTCTCATTTAACAGCTTTGTATTGGGCTTCAGGATATGATCCACATAGTGTATTTTATACATATCCTGATTTAACAGCTATACAGGAAGATATCCTTAGATTAATGCATAATAGTATAATTGAATTAAAATCTAAAGGGGATTTATTTGTAACATTAAATTAAATGGGAGGTTATTTATGAGCAATAGGTTAGTTGACAAGTTTACGGATAGTATTACTGGATATGTTGATGTCAACTCTGAACATTATGCTCAGCCTCAAACTGGAGTTATCATTGATGTGAGTGATAACTTTAATTTTTGCTCTGTAAAATTAGATACGGGTGAACTTTCTCAGGTTCCTTGTTTTGGTTTGCCAAAAATTGGTACTGAAGTTGTGCTGATATTTATTGGTGGAAGTTATAATAATCCTTTGGCTATTTGTAATCCATTAAATACTACTGATTCTAGTTTGATTGATGAATATAATACTCGTGAGTGTTATAATTGGCATAGTAATGGTGATTTTAGTAATGGAAGTACAGGGTATACTGGTAATTTTGTAGTAACTGATGAAGAGTCTTTTACGGATATACAGGGTAAAAGTGCGTGTATTCTTCCAGGAAATAGTATATCATTTACTGAGACTCTTACTGGTTTGATGGATAGTGATGAGTTTTGGAAGTTACAATTATGTTATAAAGGAGTTGGAGAGATTACATTACAGGTTAAAAATCTTACTAGTAATAAGTTAATGCTTACACGTCCTACACCTGGTTATGATAGGGTTATATGGAAGCCAGCTGGTCTTGACTGGAATGTTAATCGTTTGATTTATCCTTTTGCTAATAAGGTTCAGGTTACTATTTCTAATAATAGTAATTATCCTGAGTATATAGATGGTATTTTATTGTATAAGGAAGATGTGGATATGAGTTATTATCCTTCAGAGGAGGATGTGTTAAATGGCAGGTAAGACGTATAAATATACTGTTGCTCTTGACTGTGAAGCAGATACATCTCAATTGAAGGATATTTCATCAGCAATACAAAAAATAGAAAAAGAACTTAATTCTACTAAAAGTCTTAATGTAGAGGTTAATCCTAGTGGATTAAAAGGAGCTGAAAGTTCTATAGATAATTTAATCACTGCTATGCAAGACCTTTCTGGTGAAACTAGTAATGTATCCTCTGCACTTCAAGGAATTAATGCAGGAAGTTTATCTGGTCTGGCTGGTAGTGCTGGTAGTGCTGGTGCAGGATTTGAAAAATTATCTAAAGATGCACAAGATGCTAAGGTAGCAATTAATGGTGTTGAAGCTGGTTGTTTAAAAGATTTAAATATAAAAGTTGTTCTTAATACTGATGATATTAAATCATTTGGTTCTGCTATTGCTAAGATAAATAGGGAAGTTTCTAAACTTCAAGTAAGTAATAGTTTTAAACAAGGATTAGATGATATAAATCATGCTGTTAATAGTATAGATACTTCTAAATTTGAATCATTAGGAAATTCTTTAAAGGGTATTCGTGGTGTTGGTAATGCACTAGCAAAGATTAGTAAAACGACTAGTAGTTTAAAAATAGGTGATGATTTTACTAAACAGATAACTGCTCTTAATACTGCTATTAATAGTTTAAAAGTAGGAGAATTAGATAATGTAGCATCAGCACTAGGTAAAATTGCACGCGCTGTAAAAACTATTAATGGAGATAATGTTAAAGGAGTAGGTGACTCTGCAGGTAGTGCATCTAAGGCAGTTGAAGGATTAACTGGAACAGTTGGAGCCTTACAAGATACTGTGAAAGGTATTGATGGTAATGGTTTTGAAAATATTGGTTCTGGTGCAAGTACGGCTAGTAAAAATGTTATATTAGTAACTGATAAGGTTGGTAATCTTAATGTTGCATTAGATGGTATTGATGGTGATGGATTTAAAGCACTTGCTGAAGAAGCCGGCAGAGCTGGAACTGCTATTGATAATGTAACCTCAAAAGCAAGTAAGGCATCTAGTTCTACGAAATCCTTCTCTTCTGGTGGTGGAGGTATTTCTGGTAGTACTATTCTTGCAGGTGCTGCTGGTAATACTGCTAAAGGTCTAACAATAGATAATGCAATGACCAAAGAAACTAACAAGGCAACCCTAAAAGGTTGGGGTGGAGATTACCAGAAAGTATTCAGTCAGATAGATACAGCAACAGATAACAGTACAGTATCTATGAACAGGATTGTACCAGCAATGAATGCTGTAAAGGCAAGTACTGGTGCAACAGCAGAAGAAATGGGTAATCATGCACAGGATATAGCAGACTTTGGTACATATGTAGAAGCATTAGGTTACAGTTCTACATTAGCTGATAGTGCAATGCAGGACTTATCTAAAGGAATAAATGGTTCATTTGCTTCACTTGACCAGTATGGGGTAAGTGAAGAAGCTATAAAAAATACTGGACTCTGGTCTGGTGAAAAGGATGACCTTGACGGTTATTTCGCAGCACTTCGTACTGTAATGGGTGATACTAGTCGATATAATGATACATTAAACTTCCAGTTAAAGCAATTACAAAAATCATTTAGTCGTGGAGGAGCACTCCTCGGTCAAATGGAAATAGGCCCTCTGAAAGATGCTGTAAAATGGTATACTGACCTTGATAAAAAAATGATAGCCTCTAAGGAAGAGGGCGGCTGGGGTCTTGACTTTAACATGTCTACACTTATTGCAGGTGCAACACAATTAGCATCAGCATATAAAGTAGTTAAAGATACCCTTACAGAGGTATATAATGAGTTTAAATCCATCAAGGATGCTGCATCATCAATAAAAGATAAAATCTTTGGTAAAAAGAAAGAAGATGAATGCCCTGTATCAGACACATGCTCCGATAAAATAAAAGGATTAGGAGAAAAAGGAGAAACTCTAGGAGGCGGTAGCTCAGGATGTCCCCTTGATGAATGTGATTCTGGTGGAACTGTAAGTGATACCTTAGATGAAAGTACTAGTGGGGGTAGCAGCTCCGGAAAGAAAGGTAAGAAAGAAAAAGGTAAATCTACTGGTGGAACACGTAAAGGTGTTGAAAAAACTGGTAAATCTATTGATAAAACAGCATCAAAAACAGGACGATTTAGTAAATTACTTAATAAACTTGGAAATGTTCCAGGACTTAGTCGGCTTAGTGGAACATTTAGTAAACTTGGTGGTACAATTGGTCGTATATCTGGTAAACTAGGTGGAAAATTAGGTGGAGGACTTCTAGGAGGTCTTGGAAAATCAGTATCTGGAAAAGCTGGAGGTATATTAAGTAAAGGCCTTGGAAAAAGTATAGGTAAAGTAGCTGGGAAACTAGGTGCAAAATTAGGTGCAAAAGCACTTGCAGGAGGTCTTGTGAGCTGTATACCTGTAGTAGGTCAAGTTATAGGGGCATTTCTATTATTAACAGATGTACTTGATTTATTAGGTATTGACTGGTGGACTCCAATGTGTGAAGGTCTACAATGGCTGGCAGGTATTGTAGGCTCTGCTTTAGGTAGTGCTTTTGACTGGATTGTAGGTCAAGCAAGTCAATTAGGAGCATATTTAGGACAATTATGGACTCAAATAGGACCACAAGTAATGAGTCTTGCAAGTACTATATGGAATGGTTTAGGTGCTGCTTTCCAATGGGTTTGTGATGTTGCAAGCCAATTATGGAGTATCTTAAATCAAGCATGGGCTAACTTTGGACCTACAATTAGTAGTTTAGCAAGTACTATATGGAATAGTCTTGGAAGTGCTTTCCAATGGCTTGCAGGTGTTGCTGGTCAAGTATGGGATGCACTTAAAAGTGGTGCAGAAACTGTTAAACCAGCACTTGAAGCAATTGGTAGTATTCTTAGTGGTGTTGTTGGCTCTGCTATACAAACTGTTATTGATATTGCTGGTCAGTTATGGGATGCATTCCAAAAGCTTGCTAGTGGAGATATTTGGGGTGCATTGAAGAGTGCTATTAGTACAGTTGGTGATTTATTAACTCCTATTATTGATGGAATTAAGGGTGTTGCAGGATTTGTTGGTAGTGTATTTAGTACATTATCTGGTGGTGGTGATCAATCACAGCAACAACCAACTACTGGTGGGGATAGTAGTGGTGGTGTTTCTCAGATACAAGCTGTAGCTACACAGGTACAGGGAGCACTTAGTGGTGTTCTCACTACTGCACAAACTATTCTTGGAACTATTGCCAGTACTATTGCTACAACACTCAGTACTATATTTAATACTGTTGTTACTGGTATAACTACTGTGGTTACTACTATTGGAACTACTATTACTACTGTTATTAGTACATTAGCTTCTAGTATTATGATGATTATTAGTACTATTGGTTCTAGTATTAGTATGGTTGTTAGTACTGTTGCTTCAAGTATTATAATGGTTATTGGTAGTATTGGCGCTCTTATAGCTGGTATTGGTGCTACTATAACTGGAATTATTGCTGGTATTGGTGGTGCTATTAGTGGTGTAATTGCTAGTATTGGTGCGGCTATTAGTGGAATTATTAGTAGTATTAGTGGTGCTGTTAGTACTATTGGTGCTACTATTATGGGTATTATAAATAGTATTACGGCTGGAATAAATTCTGTTGGTACTACTATTATAAGTGTAAGTAGTTCTCTTACTTCTGCAATTACAACTATGGCTGGTGTGCTTCCAGGTCTTATTAATAGTATTACTATTGGTCTTGGAACCTTAGCTACAGCGATGGGTGGTGCTATTCTTGGTGCTGTTACTTTATTACAAACTACATTTAGTACAGCATTTAATTCTATGAATGGTAATGTTATCATGGTGAATGGTAGTTTAACTACTATGCAAAGTAGTGTTACTACTATAGCGGGTATGGCTATGATGATGGCGTCCTATTTTATGATGATGGCTAATAGTGTTACTATGATGTCAACTGGTTTCATGACTATGACAGCAGTTATTGCCACGGTAAGTAGTGAAGTATCAGCTCTTTCAGGTGTATTTTCAGCAGCATTTGGGCAGATAACTGGTATTGTGGGTAATGCATGTTCTCAAATTAATGCTAGATTATCTCAGCTCTGCTCTCAAAGTATTGCTACTATGACTAGAATGGCTTCTGGAATGGTAAATGCATTCCGAAGTGGATTCACTGGATTAGCAAGTATTGTGAATAATGAGATGAGTGGTGCATATAATAGTCTTTGTGCATGGGGAAATAAAATGATCGCTAAAGCTGGTGAAATAGCATCACAAATGACAGAAAACTATCGAAGTAACCTTGATGTAGGAAGTCCAGGTCTTATATGGAGAACAACTCGTGCAGAATTTGCAGGTACAGCACGTTCAGTAGAACAGGCACAGGTACCACTTACTAATAATGCAGCTGCAGCAGGTAAGGGTGTTGTTGAAGGTTATATGAAAGGTCAGTCATCAGTTCCTAGTTATATTGCAAGTCCTACTATTCCATCAAATAATAATGGTGGAAGTACAAGTACTGGTACTCAGATAGTTAATAATTTTAACTTTGATAATGCACACCTTGATAGTACAGATAGAGTAAATGAATTTGCAGAAGCAGTAATTAAAAAACTTACATTTGACACTGTAAAAGCAGGAAGAAATGTTAATAATAAACAATTCATGGGAGGATAGATTATATTGGTTACGAAATCTGGAACATTTCTAATGAATGGACATCCATTTCATGTAGATACAAATATTTCAAGTAAAAGTGAACTTAATATAAGTAAAACTCCTATGTATGTTCCAAAAAAAGGATGGGGATATAATTATCTCCAATGGAATTCTTTTTCTGGAGAAGAAATTGATGTAGTTGTATATAATCATACGTGGGAGAAATATACTGGTACAAAAGCATTGCCTGATAGTGATAAATTTACAACAGAACAAGTGTATGATGATTGGAATTTATCTGTACATGGAAGTCTTAAATATTGGGCTCAGAATTTTGTAACAGTGAATGTTCAAACTACTTTAGAGGCAATAGAACCTGGAAAATATAAAATTACAGAATTTGAACAAAAACAGGTAACTTTTGATGTAATAGAAACTACTATGACTCTTACACAGTATGAGCAAGAAGATATGGCACAAACATACTGGAAAGTAACAACTACGGGTAATACTAATAAGGGAGATACTAGTAGTGATAATGCTACTGCTAAACAAGTTATGGCATTGCATTCACATGCTAAAACGTGTACGTGTGATAAGAATTCTGATCCTGACAAGTGTACTTCTAGTCCTAATGATGAAGTGAAAACTATTCAGAAGTATTTAAGACGGTTAGGGTATTATCCATCTTATAATAGTATTGTTCATAAACCGTTAACATTTAGTGGACGTTTTTGTTATTGGACTCAGGAAGCTATAAGAGAATTTCAAAAAGCTAATAAAATAACTGTTTCTGGAGCGTTTGATGAAACCACTAAGAAGAAGATGAAAGATTTATTATGTCCTGATGATTCGGAGAGTAAAAAGAAAACAACAACTACAACGAGTTGATGAGAAATGGCTGATAGTACAAATACATCTACAAATAATAATAATACTACGAATAGCGATGATAAAAAAAGTAGTAGTAAAAAAAAGAGTTCTGATGATGTAACTAATTATTCAGATAAATATACCCCTTATTGGGCTGAGAGTGAAGTTATACAAAAAGAAACAGATGTAAGTGCAACAGCTGTACCAAATGTACAGATATATATTAGTCATGAAATTATGAGTAAGGAAACAGAGGCCGAAGCACTTGCTGATACTTCAGCTAGTACTAGTACGAATTCTAATTCTACAACTAAAACTAATAGTACAACTTCTACATCTACAACTAAGAGTAGTGATACCTAATGGCTGGAGCATTATGTGTTATAAGTACTGATAATATTGATGGAAGAAGTAAAGATTCTGCAAGAATGGAAAGTGTAGCAACAGCACTTCAACAAGCTGGTTATCGTACAAAAATAGCAGGTATAGGACCAAATACTCATTATACTATGACTAAATATGAGGAAGATACAGGGTTTCTTATTTGTATTTATGGTGGAGCATGTGCAGGTACAATATATGACCAATGTCAATCATATTATACTAAAAAAATAAAAAATAATAAACTAGTAATGGCATTTACACATGGAGCAAAAGATATAACTAATCTTAACTGGCTTGAACGAGCACATGACGATAACTTTAGTCCTTCCAGTTTCAAGGGATTATCTAATCCTGGACAGTATCTTACACAGCATGGAGTACTTTGGTTTCATAGTAAGGGTGAATCCGACTTTGCTCAAGAAGTAGTAAGTGTAGTAAAAAATGGTAATGTGAATGGAGCATCTGGTGGAAGTAGTGTAACCCTTGAAGATGGATTCATGGAATCTGCACGTGGTGGAGGCAAAACAAGCAGTCCTCAATTCTGGAATGCTGAAAACTTTGAACCATATGAACCTATTAATTTCAGTGAATTTGAAATAACTGAGGAAGATTATGAATCAAAAACAGCTACCTTTAAAACAGATAAACGTATAGACCTTACAAGTGGAAGAGTATCAGTACTTATATGTGGAGATATCCAAGACTTTGGAGGGATTATACTTTCCAGAGATTATGACCCTGACACGCGTATATATACATATACTTGTCAGGGGTGGATGGATAGAATTATGGCAAATGAGATTTATGCTGTTCATAGTGGGAAGTATACTGTGTACTCGTGGATAAAAAAATTATTAGCAGATATGGGTATTCCAGACACTGGATTAGAAAAAATTGATAATTATGATGAAACTATTGATAAAAAAGTAGAAGAAGAAATTAGTAGTGATACTGATGATCCATATGAAAAATTAAGTGAAAGTGCTAGCAGTAGTGATAGTTCTAGTAATATGCCTACAGCTAGTAATGCTACTGGAACTGTTACGTCTAGTAGTAAGAGTAAATCAAAGTCTAAGACAGACTCTACAAAGCGTAATCCTTTCAAAAAAACACCACTAGGTATATATGATAAGTTAACTGTTTCGGATTATATACGTACATTACTATTTGATTATGGTGTACATGTAAGATTTTATGGTGATATTAATGGTATTCCCCATTTTGAAGCATATGATGTGAATACTTATGCTAATACTGGTTTGATATTATCATCAGATATGGGTATTGAAGAGGATTACAAGTATAAGTTTGATATTACAGATATTGTTACCCAAGTTATGATTAAAAATATATCTGCTGTAAGTCCAACAGGTGAAGTGTATACTTCTAAGGATTTATTAGGAGTTAATCTTGCTACATACTTTGGTCGTATGGGTACAATAAAAGATAATCCAACTCATGGTTCTACAGGTTCTGCTAGTGGGTCTAGTAGTGGTGGTGATTATAAAGATGCTGCTGGAAATACTTATTCTGCAGATAAAGTAATTGCAACTAATGGAATGCCTTCATGTAGTCATGGTTGTCTTAAACAGTATGGTTATAAACATGTACAGAAGTATTGGGTAAATAAATGTGCTGGCTGTGGAAAAGAAGGAGTGTTAAAAGATAATCCTAAAGGTGTTGCAGAGAAAGAACTTACATGTGGTAATTGTGATATGGATTATTGTGAAGTTGATGGATATGAGAAGATTAGTTCTTCAAGTAAACGATTAACAGAGGTATTTAAATCTACTACAGGTAGTACTACAAATGATACTACAGATACTACTAGTAATAGTTCATGATTAGGAGGAATTAATTTTTATGACAACAGGTACGGATACTGGTACAGATGCAACAATATTAGATACAACTAGTACTGATGGAACAGATAGTTCTGATTCTACTACTACTCAAACAGCTGTTAATGACCCTGTTAAAAATCGTAAAACAGCGTATCTTACTATGGCTGAGAATACTCGTAAGTTAATGGATTTTACTGTGAAGTTTCCTGGTACTGTGAAGGGTTTACATACAAATATGTTTTGTTGGATTCCTGTGGATGATGATTTTTATGATGATTTCTTTGGTGATATAGCATCTGTGCTTGGTAATACTAAGTTTGCACGTTATGCTGGGTTTGAGAAGGGACGTTTTTATATTGAGGGTGTGAAGACGTCTTTTAGTGTTGATGATGGTATTAATACTGAGTTGACTTTGAATCCTTTTGCTTCTGGGTATAGTGAGTATATGAAGATGCAACAGGAAGCAGAACAAGCTCTTGAAAGTGCATTAAGTGATAATGGAAGTAGTAGTTCTACGAGTAGTGGTGGTGCTGGATTAACTACTATGAGTGGAAAAGATTGTACTGAAACATTGGGAATTGCAACTAGGGGTTATGATGTGAATGCTTCTAGTAAAAATAAGATTGGTAATAGTAGTGCAAATTATGCTACTGATACTTCCAGCATGGATGGAAAAAGTGCATTAATGGATACATATAATCGATTTAGGTATAGTTACTATGAAAATAATAGAACTTGTCCTCAAAAAATGTGGACTAAAAGTGGTTCAATTTATGGAAATTGTGCAGATATATCGAGGTTATGTATGTGTGTAGGACAAGTACATGGTATGAATATCGGTATACATCATATGAGTGGTCATTACTATAATCTTATAGAAGTAAATGGAAAATCATACCGTTTTGATTGTTGTTGTAAAGCTAATGGAACTTATCATGGAGAAACAACAGATACTCTTGTAAAACATGGGGGTCCTTGGAGTTGATCAGTGAAGACTTAAAAAAATTAATTTTACCAAATTTAAAACTACATCTTGATGAGATAGATTTCCAGTATATCGATACTATGTTTAGTGAATGTTATAAAACATATCCAGAGGGGCGTAATACACCATGGGTTACTTTAAAACCTCATCCACATGCTGGAACTATTGCTATGCAGTTTTCAATGCTTACAGGTAGTTTCATGGAAATTACTGACTGGAATTATATTAAAACAATAGGGGAAAGACTATAATGGATGAATATAATATTGGTACTGATATTGATAGACATTGGTTTCTCACTGGTGAAGGAGACCTTGCCACAGTAAGCTATGGTGATAATCTTGCACAAGCAATATATAACAGACTCACCTGTCCATATGGCGAATTAAAATGGTGCTATGAAGACTATGGAAGTTATGTTGAAGAATGGCTTGGAACACATAATACACAAAACAACCGACAATTACTTCAAGATGAAATCCAAAGACGCTTAAGAGAAGATCCACGACTAAGTAATGTCACCGTTAATATATTAAAATATGATGCTTTCATGGTAGGATTTCGTGTAAAAGCTACCGTCACTGATACTCATGAAGACCTTGAGGAATACTTCTTATTTGGAGCAGATAAATCTATGATAAGTAGTGATGCACGTATTGGTAATAGTGATTGGCGTGATACATATATTATTAGTCGTAGTAAGGGATATTTTGGCGTAGCCGGACAACGTGTTACTATTCATGCTCATGTACTTTGTAAGGATGATAATAGTCCTGTTCCTATAGGTAATGTTTCTGTACGTCTAGGTGGACGAGTATTAGCTAGTGTAGAGGTACAGCAGAGTGGTGATTATGAACCTGCTACTATGACATTAACATTCACAGTTCCTGCTTATCTTTCCATTGGTGACCATGACCTTACACTCTATTATGGGGGAATACGTGGATATAATAGTAGTATACTTGAAACTACATTTGAAGTAGTGGAAAAATTACCTACTACAACTAAAATACTTGAAAGTATGTCTACTACACAGGATTATACTTATTATAATTATAGTACTGGCACATATGAAACACTTCCTGCTCATAAGGGGGATAATGTTATGGTTGACGTATATGACCGTACTACTACTGCTCATGCTCTTGTAGATGATGGTAATGGTCTTCCAGTAACAGAGGGTGAAATAGTATTTAAGTTAGAGGCACAGAGTCATCATAAAATGCCTACAAAGATTTATTTTGGCGAGAATCCAGTTATTATGGGACAAGAATATCTTAAAGTAACCAATGCACGTATTATTGACCAGTATGGACGGTCTGTAGTAAAAGGTGAGTTATCTATACTTAGTAAAGAAAAGAAGGCTATACAAATGATTGTATCTGACTTTGCTAATATTCAGTTTATATCTGGTACTCATCTAGTAGATGGAAGAGTGTACCGGTTAGTTGATAGTGAAGGTAATTTAGTAGATAATTTAGTGTATAATGAAAGTGAGGGTACCTTAAATACTACAACTGAGGAAGGTACCTATGAAATTATTGTTAAAGAGAGTGATAATTAATGGCAGATAAAGAATATGAGGAAATAGGACGTGCAAGTGTTACTGATGGGCGACCTAGTATACCATTAGAAGTTAGTAGTGCTATGAGTGTTGGTTCTTATGAATTACTTGCAGAGTACCAGGAAAATAATAGTTATATGGGTAGTAGTGCTACTGCTAAGCTTATAGTAGGATTTCCTGTTAGTGTTTATGCTCCTACAGTGTATACTTGGAGTAATCATTTAGATTTAACAAAGTTTAAGGCTTATGCGTATGTTGGAGACCAGCAGGTTACTTATGGTAAAATAGCTTTTACTCAGGGGGGTACTACTTTAACTGAGGAAGTAGATGTTACAGGTGGAAAAGTAGAGATACCTTATGATTTATCTAGTAATAGTATGGTAGATACTAATAGTTTAACTGCTGTATTTAGTAAGGGTGTTAGTGAAGATACAAATAAGTATTATTTTCTTCCAGCTAGTAGTAATGAATTTAATATTGAAATTATTGATTATGATGATTATAGTGAAAATCTTAATTATGGTGTAATTGATGTTTATCCAGTTACAAGTAGTCCAAATAGTGATGTGACTATTACAGCTATTGTGGATAATGTAAGTACTGGTGAATCTTTTCCATTAGATGGTACTGTTACTTTTACTGTTAATGATGTATCTGCTTCTACTACTATTGGTGATGGTGGTGTTGCACAGGTAACTATTAGTGTGGGTGATTGGGATGGTGCTTATCCTATTCATGTAGAGTATAGTGGTAATAGTACATGGAATCCATGTATGGGTGAAGGTGTATTATTTGCTTCTAATTATCATCCTGACCTTAATCAGCCTATAGCTACTAGTAGTAATTTTAGTGTGAATATGGGTGAAGGATTATCTGTTGTTGTGAATATGACTGACCGTGATGGTCAACCTTTAACTACAGGTAGTGGACAGTTACTTGTTGATAGTGTGCTTGTGGATTGTGATAATGATGATGAGAATAATTGGGTTTCTCTTGATAGTACTACTGGACAATTAACATTTACGCTTGCAACTATTCCTTCCACGTTTGAGTATGGTACTCATACAATTAGTATAGTTTATAAGGCTGCTGATGGTGAACAATATACGTATAGTGGTGTTTGTAGTATGATAATACGTCGACCTACAAAGGTTACTATCACAAATGCTGTATATAATACTATAAATTTACGTGATGAAGTTTATGTTGATTCATCACAGGATCAGGGAAGATTAAATGTTCAAGTAGATAATATAGAAAATGTGAATAATCCTCGAAGTGTTACGACAGGAAGAGTAATTGCTTATTATAAGTAATCATATAGTGGAGGAGATGGATTAATGGTTAATGTAAATGAAGCATACTTAATGAAGACAAGTACAGGAACAGAACAATTATATTTGGATATTACAATGGATCATGTTGGAACTTCACTGGGAGTGTATGAGGGTACAACAAAGTTGTATGAAGCATCTCCTCGTAGTATTGATGGTTTTGGTAAGCAGGGAAATGTGTATGTTCTTACTACTGTTATTAATTTACAGAGTACTAGTCATACAGTTAGTGAGGATATCTCTTTAACTTTTAAATATACTGATGATGAAGATTTAACTTTTGAAACTGTTGTTGTAGCTACTGGAGAAGTAGATAGTAATGGTAGTAGTATTGTTTATTTGCCGAAGGATGAAGGAGATAAAACAACTACAGTTAAATATATAGGTAATAAGGTGTATGGTGAGAGTTCAAAGGATGTGACTGTTATTGTAAAACCTTTAGTTCATTTTAATATGAATTATGACAGTGGAGTTATTACAATTAAACCAGTTGATAGTAATGGTACAGCTATAGGTGACGACCTGGAAGTTCAGACATATCTTGATGGTGAATTATATGCTGGAGATAATGAAGATGGTATTTACACTATAACAAAAGCTACATCTCTTGAAGTAAATATTGGAGAAACAGCACTTAAACAAATGGATGAAGTAAACCATGAGTTTAAAGTAATACTTACAGAGAATAACAGTTTATATCGTAGTACCTTCCAGACACTTAGTTTTACTGTGAAACATGACTTGGCACTGGAGATAATTACAACAAATTATACCACTGGAACTTATTATTATGGAAGTCTTGTTTCTGTACAAGCAAAACTTACAGATAAAAATACTGGTGCAGTGGTAAGTGGACAGAGAGTGTTTGTAAATAATAATTCGTATATTACTAGTACTAGTGGTTTGTTTACAGCTAGTGAAACTTGTTCAAAGGAAACTGTTATGAAATGTGATAGTACAAGTTCTAGTTATGTAGAAGGTTATGTGCGTCAATGGACTTTTTCAGTAGACGAGAACGAATCATATAATAGTTTTACGTACACTACTAGTGATGGATATAAGGGTGTGAAAGGACCTACACAATTAAATCCTGATGATTCTGAGTTAAAAGGAGATAATGGTGATACGTTTACATTTACTGGTACTGTGCTTGATTATAATGATAAGCCTCTTGAAGGACGAACTGTGTCTATTATAATAGATGGTTCTGTAATTGGTACTGTTACCACTGATTCTCTTGGAAGATATAGTTATAGTTATACTTATTCATGGAATAATTATGTATCCCCTGTTCATGAGGTGTCTTATAGTGTAGATGCATCTGATTATACTACTACTACTACTACTACTACTACTACTTTATTAGCACGTACCAGGATATATTATGTATTTAATATGACCTATACAGATTCAGTATTATACCCTGAAACGGAATGTACATTTACCTGGACTGCTAATACTACTGCTAGTGGAACACAGGTACAAACATGGACAGATACACCGTATACTATACAAATAGCACCTACAAGTGATTTAACAGATATTACAGTAATTTCTACAGGAATGCTTAGTGAAGGTACAACATCCTTCTCTCTTACAAGCACATTACCTGTAGATGTTGAAGGACAATATCAGGTGACATTTATACTGGGTGAAACGGATTATAATATAGAAAGTAATTACGTTAGAACATACAATGTATATATCTCAGATAAAATTACTATTAGCAATATGACTAGTAATTATGGAGATAGTGCAATATTTAAAGGAAACTGTAATAAAAATGCAACAGAACCAATATATATAGTAGTAGATGATGTAGGATATGCACATACTACTCCTAATAATGGAACATGGTCATATACTCTATCAAAAACCACAAAAGACATAGGTACTTATACTATATATGCAGCCTATGGATCTGTAAATGGAACCCTAGAATATAATGGTATGCATAAAAGTGCTAATGGAACATGGACTGTACGACGTACACCAGTATTTAAGATAACAAGTACTACAGACACCCAGTATATTAAACAAAGTGATTCTATAACCATAACAGGTACATATACAGGAGTAGATACACAAGGTACACTCATATTCCTTACTACAAACAGGTATGGTAATACAAAAACTTTAGGAACATATACACTTGATGGATCTAGTGGTACCTTTTCTAAAGACCTTAATTTTAATGATACTACACACTTCATAAAAGGTGGAAGTTACACTGTATATATGAAATTTGCACCAGCAAGCAATACTTTATTTAATAGTACTCGAGTAGAGAATATTGCAAATGTTACTCTTAAAAAAACAGCAGACATCTCATTTTCATATAATGAAATCTCTGACCCTACAACATTAAATATAACTGTTACAAATAACAGTGGAGGTACAGGAACTATTTTATGGAATGTAAATGGAACTGATTACAACACTACAGGAATAAATAATAATAGTATTGATTTATCTGATTATACAGGTACAACTGTTACAGTACTAGCATCATATAGTGGATGTGATACTGTAGAATCAAATTCCTGGACATTAACAGTACAGGTACGTAGTATTCCATATATTGTTATGAGTACATCCCCAAAAACTGTTTTAACAGATACTAGTACTACTATATCATGTACTATAAAATGTAATGGAAGTAATGTGAGTGTTCCATGTACAGCTAAAATAGGAAGTACTACTCTTTGGAGTTCAACTACCGCAAGTAGTACTTATTCAACACAGGGATATACATTTAGTAAAGCTGGAAGTTATGTGGTAAATATAAGTACAACCCAGACGGATAAATATACTGCAATTACTGATAGTTATACTATTAAAGTAGCAGATAATAGTATTCCTACTGAACAGTATCTTAAAAATGCTGTTATAATTTGTCCAGATACTGCACATAAACCAGAAGAATATGTAGCACAAGCAATAAGTGATAATAGAACTGCATTAATAGTACTAGTAAGAGATTCTAACTGGGATGCAGAATATACAGTATTTAATGATATATTAACTGCAGTTACTAATGCAGAGGCACATGCTAAGCTTAAAATATTCTTAGGAGTAGAAACATTTAACACAAGTCCTTCTCAAGAAGAAATAACTAATATATCTACAATAAATTATAGTATCAATAACAATACCAGTCGTAAACAGACAATAACTACACGATTAGAATCTGCCTCAACTTCTACTACATTAGATGGAATTGTATTATTTGGAACTAGAAGTACCTATAATTATGGGTGGAATAAACAATTATCTACTATAAATGATTTAAATCAATCATTCATATCCACAGTAAAAAATAAAGATAGTGCTAAACTAGTCTGTTCATGTTATCTCATGTACAAAGATACTGTAAGTAAACAAGAATCTTGGAATGGAGTTAGTCTTAGTAAATTAAATGAACAATTTGATGAAGTACTTGTAGATGTAGCTACTAATGTTTCACTCTCCACATATAAGAGTAGAGTAGCAAGTGCTAAAAGTGTACTAGGAAATGATATGAACTTATTAATTCATACAACTCCTAAAACTAGTACAGTAACCCTTGCAGAACAAGAAAAACAAGTATTAGATGGAAAAATATTAGAAGGAGCATCATACTATAATGCATAAAGGGGAAGTGTATAATTTATGAGTTTTACTAGAAAAGATGGAACAGAAGTAACAAAAAGTCAGATAGTAAGTGACATGATAAACTATTATCATGAAGCATATGATGAAGATTTGACAAGTATCTGTGACTTATCTACAGGTTCAGAACTACGAACGCTCATAGAATCTATAGCTGTAGAAGTATATGACCTATACTACCAGGAATATATCAGTAGCCAACAATACTTTGTAAAAACAGCAACAGGATACTTTCTAGACCTTCTAGGCTGTGAAGCACACCTAGAACGAAAACAATCCACAACAGCATATGGGGTAGTAACATTCACCTTAAAAGGAGGAACACTCAGTACGAATTATGTTATACCTCAAAATACTATTATTCTTCATCGTACTACTGGTAATCAGTATATAACAGCTGAAGTGGGAATAATAGAAAAAGGAACACTCAGTACAAATGTAAAAGTAGTGGCAGCACAAAGTGGTAGTGACTATAATAGTAGCAGTGGAAAATTAACAGCATTTCGTGATGTAAATAATGTACGACGAGACCTTGCAGTAACAAACAATTATGAAATTATTGGTGGAGAAGATACAGAAACTGATGATGAATTCAGGGAACGTATACTTAAAGCATTACAAAATAATGTATTTGGTACAATTGGAAGTTATTCAGCAGCACTAGAAAACATTACAGGAGTTCATGATGTAGCATTTATTAATCCAAATAATGTTACTGATCATAAAATAAATGGGAAAAGATGTACTTCATGTACACGTATTATATATGTTAATAGTACTACAAAGGAATTAGGAGAAGATGGTACCTCTGTAATTCCAGAAAGTGTACTTATGAGTTGTACAAATTACATGGAAAATCCTGAAAATCATATTATAGGTCATGAATTTCATATAGAGCCTGCACAGTTACGAAATGTATATTTTAAAGTAGTAGCATACTGTAATGACACTGTTTCTACAGAGGAAATATATAATGCATTAAATTGCTACTTTGAAGGAGGAACTATAGGTGGAATAACCTTTGAGGGACTTAAAATTGGTGAAGGTATACGTAAAGAAATGATGATAGATGCAGTAGAAGAATTACCCGGAATAGACCAAGTAGAATCAATCAAACAATTATATTACCGTTCAAGTGAATTTCCAAAAGATAAAAATGAATGGATGGAAGTAGCAGGAACAAACACGAAAGAATGGACAGATGCTAATAAATTTACATATACTATGACAAATGATGTAATCAATAAATGGGGAGAACGTACCTTTAATACTATATATATTCATGATTATCAAGTTGGACATATTGATACAATGGATCATAAAGATAGTACACAAAAAGAAGTTATATTCCAGGAGTTGAAATAGGCAATGAGTGTAAGATGGAAGACAATAACTGACAGGTTACATAAAGAATCAGGATTAAGAGATACAACTAATGAAGTAGGAACTATATTGGATTCTACAGTAGGGGAATCATTAGATAGGTATGATGAATATCTAGATACAGCAACACTTCAAGGATTTCTTTTAACATCTAGTGGAGATTATCTTGACGAACATGGACTAGAATATGGGGTAAAACGTTTAGATAATGAAGATGATTTAACATATAGACAACGTATATTAAATAAAATAGATTTGCACTTAACTGTTTATTATTGTAAGAATCAGGGATTATATTTGTATACTGAAGCAAATCTTCATGATGATATTCGAAACAATCTTTCATCAATGAATCCTACACTCTCAAATAAATATGTTGCAATACCAAAGACATCTGAAGCAAATACATTTATCAAACAACAAGTAATTTACGAACATAACTTTGACTTATACGCTAAAGGGTGGAATGAATAAATGGTAATGTTAGAAAATCCTCCAGCACAAGTAGAGCATATAAATCAAATTATATATAATACTAGAGGATATGATGATTGGTTTTGTTTTGATACAGCTTATTTGCTTGAACAATATCCAAAATTTGGAATATATAATAAAACAAATCCAGGTAAATCAAAAATACAACGTAATTGTAAGGATATAAGGTACAATTTTATTATCTTAAATATAAAAATAACTCCTAACTATGTACAATACCAGTTTGATGTCCGTAATACTCTCTGGGATGGTAATTATAAGATTAGTCGTTCTATGAATCCTGGTAAGTATCATACACCTGGAAGTATTATTGTAACTACAAAGGATGATGATCCTAACATACTTATTGTAACCTGCAGTAATAACAGTGATATGTGGGATATAAGAGTATGTTTCCATTTATCACAAATAGGCGAGGGAAGAGTATTAAATAAAAGTACTCTTGAAATAGAAACTGATTCTATGTATGAAGATCCTTACTCCTCCTCTGTAAAACATCCTGGAAAAGTATATATTAATTTCAGGGAAGGAAGTAAAGAACAAAGAGGATTATGTCCTGACGCATATGTAACTCTTAAACCATGTGATGCATGGGGTAATGTTATAAGTGATGGTTTAACAACAGAAAGAGTGGCTACTAATAGATTTGGTATATTTAATATGATATATAGCAAAGTAAGTCGTCCAGGTACATATTATGCATTACTTACAGCTACATTTGAAGATTTAGTAACCTCAACAATTGTGAAAGTTACAAAATATCAAGATTTACATAGAGAAGTTATAACCTCTGGACCTATTAAAGGAGTAATTAAAGGTTCTATCCATACATTTAACATTCATTTAGGCTTAATTAACCGTTATGGAAAGTATGACCCTAAAAAAGATAGTCTTTTAGATGGAACAACAGCACAGGTTACATTTATCACTGCAGGAGGAGTAAAACGTACACAAACGTGTATAGCCAATAGTAATGGATATATTCATCCTAGAATATCTTATAGGAAATATTATGAACCTGTTAGTACTCTTAGAATAACATTACCAAGTACTAAAGAATTTCCATCAATAAGTAAGGATATTACAGTATATCATGAGTGGTATATTGCAAAGTCTTATGAAGATATACGTACTGAATGTGCAGATAATAATGGTACTGATTATATTATTGTACCTCCAAAAGTATTTAAACGTAATGGTGATGTTATAAAAATAACAAGAGATATGACTATTACAGGTGCTAAAGGAACACCAAGAGCCACACTTGATGGAAATGGAAAACGTGTAATAGAATTAGCTCAGGGTTATGGAAAAGATGCAAAAACTAGTTTACATATACAAGGATTAGGTATTATAAATGGTAATAATGGAATTTACATGAATGAATTCAGTAAATTAGAAGTAAATAATTGTTACTTTACAAATAATACTCATGATAGTATTCATTATAAAGGGTCATGTATTTATAATATTCACAAAGAAGAAACGATTACACGCAGTGGTTATTTTGAAATGGATATACATGATAATTACTTTGAAAATAATCAGGGAAATGATATACATAGTCTGGGTAAAACTACTATTACTCATAACTTCTTTAAATGTACTTCCCATAAATATACTCAACAACCAGAACCAAAAATAGTTAATGTAAGCAATGGACAAACCATCTACAAATACAATAAATCATACATTAATACTGGCTCAGAACCTAAGAAAACAAATAGTAGTTATGCTAAGGCATTAGCATGGATAGGAAAAGGAGCAACATTTAATAATCGTGGTGGACACGCATTATATGGAGATATGACTCTTCCATTGTATGGTAGTCCATGGTATAACCAAGCATATACATATAGTGTATACTATTATCCATATGAAAATGTACGTACAAATATTGTATGTTCGCCACGTTCAGGTTATGAACGAAAAGCTACAGGACACGCTAGTTATGTCAAACGATGGGTATTTTATGATGGATATCACTTTTACAGATGGAATAATGGAAGAAATAAAGGAAATACCTATGACCCATGGACGAAATCTGAGCTTACATTCCCATCAGAAACAGGAGTGTTTGATTTAAAAACTATGGAATTTATTAGTGAGGCATATGAACCATGACATTTTTTAGGAATAAGTTTGATAATGAATTTTTAATATTATGTGAATTAATCACTCCTAAAGGTATGACTGGAGCTATACAAAATAAAAAAAATTCTTTCATAGATTTTAAGAAATATGATTCTACTAATCATGTAAAAGTTACGCCTTTAGTATTATATAATAAGTTAGAAAGTAGTAATCTTAATGATTGCAATGTAGATGATTATTGTATGATTTGTGAGGATGACCCTATAACACGTATAACTGCTACATGGGAAGATGGAAGATCACGTAAAGCAGAGGATTATGTATGTAATATACTTACACCTACAGGAGACTTTATAGAGGATATTGAAGCAGATGAGGAGGAAGATGAAACATGAGACTTAAACCGAAGAAGTTAGGAAGAGAACTTCCACTTGATGATTATAATGCTTGTCAACATCTTCTTTACTCTATGGATTGTTGGAATGAGGAAATAACTCTTACTAGTCTTGGATACGATGGAATTTTTGCACGTTATATATTAAATGATGTTAATAATATTCTATTAATTCATAGAAATGATTTCCTAGTTACTGGAAATATAGATGATTCTCATAATTTCTTCTACATTGACCTGGAAGAACAATATGATCATGTGCCTGATGTATATGTAACATTATATTATTCCAATAGTCTTAATTATGATGGTATTACTTATCCTCCAGATATGGGTGCAGAGTTTGAAGATTCTACTAATGAAACAGAAAATAATATTACTCCATTTAAAAAAGAATCAATTACAATCAAAGCAGAACGATTAACAAAAACACGTTTAAAAATAGTACTTCCACTGCAAAAAATATATGAAAATTCTTTAGTATATTTGCAGGTAGGTATAACATACTCCTGGAAAAATAAATATTTCATTGATGTTGACAATGGAAAAGCTAACAGTAATGATGAAATATTATTAGACAATATTCAGGAATTACAGCGTATGATTAGAAATACCCCCCATAATAATTCAAAATGTATATATAGATTAGATTCCTCTAATGACATATATCAACCATTATCTACTATGACTATTCATGAAGGGCAGTACATAGAGTTACGTGGTGGAACAAATACAAATGCTGTTATTGATGGAAGTAAATGTGGACGTGTATTTGTAATTGAACCTGGAGGATATCTAGTAATGAAAAACATTACAATTCAGAATTGTAATTGTAAAAATAACTCTCTTGAAAAAGGAAAAGGTGGAGCAATACTAGTACAATCACAGGGAAGATATGGAACAACTAGTTTGTTTGGAGTGCTTGATATGGACTCCTGTGAATTCACAAATTGTATAGCAACAAATGGTGGAGCAATTTATGCATATAATGCAGGAGTATATCTTCATAAAATTAAATTTGTTGAATGTAATGCATCTTATTATGGTGGAGGAGTAGTATATAATGGAGCTGATGAATTTTGAGTAGTTATACCACAAAGTGGACAAGTCCACAGACAGTTAATCAAGATGCAAGAAAAGGAATTATCAATAAAGGAAAATGCTATAAATTCTCTCAATTAGATACCATCAAAAAAGAAGATGATAAATCAGCATATATTCCAACTAGTGGTGGAGTAAACTATAATCATGCAAGTCCAATAGTATATTGTTCTAATTTTGGGTTTAATATTCCAACAACTGCAGTTATAGAGAAAGTAGCTGTAAGATCAATAACTCAACAGGGAAACACTGTTAATAGTAAGTTAATCAAGACAAAACTCATAAAACTAAAAACTACTGCATCAACAACCGATGGAGGAGTAGGAAATGATGTAAGTGTTCATAGTATATGGGTACGGAAACCAAACTGGCGTGATACATACAATGAAAGAACACCTACTCAATGGGGTGTTACTCTTACTCCTCAAATGATTAATAATACTAATTTTGGATGTGTATATCAATGTATAGGTACAGGTAGGTGGGTAATGCCACGTATAAAACTTATACAGATGAGAGTTACATATACAATACCTGAAACAGTAAATAAAATACTTAAAGCTTCATTTAATTCTATATTAAAATATAAAGATGAATCATCATGGAAGCCATTTCCACAGAAAGATTGGTCAAATACAGCTCCTTCAATGTCTGTTACAGATGGTTCCATAAGTATAATGGTGGAATTTACACAGAAACTTACTGAAGGAACATTCCCTGCTGGAAATACTCCTATTGTTAAATTTGCATCAAATACTATAACATTCACAGATAAAAAGACAAGTACTGCTGATTTAGTTACTAAGCAAGTAAAAAGTGTTACTCCTCAATATAAAGATGGAAAACTTGTTAATTCTCCAGTGTATCAAGTATATACTACAATTTATCCTGGAACTGTTGCAGGGGAACAATATTTCACAATGACTATTGATAATACCTCTTATACATATAAAGTAAATATTACTAAAGATGATGAAAAAGTTCCAACAGTTCCACATTTACAAAAGCTTGAAAGTGAGAATCAGAAATTAGTACTTCATGGGTGTACTTTTATACGTGGCCGTGCAAAATATGGTGGAGGATATGCTATTCTTCAAGAAAAAGAAAAAAAATTCTGTACTGGTAACTGGTCAAATAGTAGAGGACAAAAATGTGAATTAGGATGGGAAAACTGTCCATATAATGATGGAGAAAGAGGGGGTTGTCCATATGATGAAACATATGGTGGAGGATATGATAATACAGACAAAGAAGAAGCAAAAAAAAGTACTAAATGTAGATTAAGATAGAAGGGGAAATATAACATGTTATTATACACGTGGGAGGATATAAAGAATTCTAAGAAAAAATTATCTAAAATCTGGCAGGTATTAGTAGATTTAGATAGAAGATGTTCTTCCATACTTCCAAAAGTAGAAGAAAAATATGCTCATAAACATCATAGACATGATAATATATATGCTCCTTTAAACCATCAACACCCTGAATATGACCAAAGATATGCATTCCATACCCACTTACACCCAGAATTACAGGAAATATATGCAAATAAGAAACATAAACATGATGGAACGTATGCAAAGATAAAACATAAACATCCTGAATTAGATGAACGATATGCATTTCATATACATAAACATCCCGAATACTTAATGCTTACAGATACTGCATATGATAGTACACGACTTAATGGATTAAAGGCTGATAAATATAGTCGTGAAGGTCATGTACACTTACAAAGCGTGTATGCTATCAGACTAGAACTTCCAGCTGAAAGTAATTATATGATAGCAGATATAGAGTTTCCAGTAGATATAGAGGATACAGAGATTATATCATATGATAGAACAAAGATTAGTACAGTTAAAGTGGAAAAAGTAGATAACAATAACATCTACTTGTCATATACACGTGTTGCTGGTACTACAGGCACTGGAAGGGTAGTAATATTATACTGGACAGAAACACCAGTATTTATAGATGGAAAAGACCATGTAGTAGTAAAAACAGATGATGTTGAAGGATATCCAAACAGTGTTATACGATTACATAGTACTGTGAAATCTGGAGAGAATAACGTAGATGAAGGAAAAATAAATTATAGTGTAGGAGATAAATAGAATGGCAGATGAAAATATAGGAAAAGCAAAAGTATCAGGAGGAAATGCAAGTCTTACATATGTAGTTCCATCTGATAGTATAATAGGGGAAAGAGTTTTACATGCAAAATATGGTGAAACAGATAATTATAAGTCAGCTGAATCAACTTCTAGTTATCATATCAGGTATAAAACAAATATTACTGTGGAAAATGTAATTGGAAGTAAAGGCCAGAGTGCTACTTTTACAGCAAATGTAAAATATAATTCTACAATAGCTGTACCAGAAGGAACAGTACAGTTTGCACTTGCAGGTACAAATATAGGTACTCCTCAAACTGTAAGTAATGGAGTTGCAACACTTACCTATACTCTTCCAGATAGTACTGTTGATCAAAGTGAAATTACTGCAACATATATAAAAACAGATACATATGGAGCATCTACAACCAGCACTCCTGGAGTATTATCATTACGTAAGGCTTTGAACTTTACTATGAGTGATGTATATGCTAATCGTGGAAGTGAAGCAGTATTTGAAGTTAAATTAACTGATAGTAATAGTACAGCAATTACTACGGGTGATGTAACATTATATATTGATGGGGTAAGTACTGGTTTAACTAGTAATCCAAACTCTGCTGGAACTGTGTCTTTCTCATATACTATTCCTTCTTCAACAACTACTGGAACTCATACATATACTGTGAAATATGCACAGAATGATAGTTATGATGCTGCTGAGGCTAGTGGACAATTAACTATACGTAAAAAAGTAACACTTACACCTGTTAATATTAGTGCAAATGCTGGAAGTGATGCAGTAATTACTATTAAAGTAGTTGATGAGGATAGTATTACTGTTGTAAGTGGTAGTCTTACATTTACAGTTGCTGGTGAAACTCATACTACTCAGATAACAGCAAGCGGAGAAGCAACATACACTTATAGTATTCCAGCTGACAGTACTGGAGATATAACATTTTCTGGTAGTTATGCACAGAATAATAACTATGAATCTGGAGCTACAACTGTTGATGGTATAATACACCTAAGAAAAGATGTAGTAGTAACAGTAGCTGATGTAGAAGCAGTTACAACAGAATCAGTTGGTATATCAGCAACTGTAATGTGTGGAGAAACAGCTGTAAACGAGGGAGAAATAACCTTTACAGTAACAGAAGCATAACTGAGGTAGTATTATGGATTGTAAAACAGTAAATATTAAGAAAGGAAGTACTGGTGCAACAGTAAAAGAATTACAACGCTATTTAACATTTCTAGGATATTACGATGGAAATATCGATGGACAATGTGGAAATTATACAGTAAATGGTATAAAAAAATTACAAAAAGCTTATGGAAATACTGTTGACGGCTGGTTTGGACCTAAAACCTGTAAAAATTGTGGAATAAATGGACAAGATATAAGTAACAGTATACAAGCAATTCCAGTTGATATATTTGAAAATATTATTCAAAGATTTAATAATTTTAAGACTGAAAAAGGTAGAGAACCTACAATCTCTTACATCTATGCTGATAATCATTATCGTTATATAACTAATGGTAAATATTATGATATGCTTAAAAGATATAATGAATACAAGGAGAAGAAGGGTAAAAAACCATTAGTCTGCTATGTAAATAAGCCAACAACCAAGAACTCTGATTTAACAACAATTGTAGGAAAAATGAAAGATGCAGTAGGAGACTTTTCCACATTGCAGGGAGCATATAATCGATGTAAAGGAAGAGGCTATGCCCATTATAATAATGATATATATACACAAGACCAAGCTATTTATAGGCTAAAACATAGACTTGGTATTAATTGTAGTGATAGTAGTCAATTATTCTATGCATTGGCTGTAGCTATGGGCTGGAAAGCTAGATATGTTCATATCCGATGTAGGAGTGGTACTGGTCATATAGTATTAGATGTAAGGAGAAATAGTTCTGATAGATGGACACGTATAGATCCTGCAGCTTGTCTTAGTGTAGGTAGCCAATATAGTTGGGGCCGTATCTGGTGTCGTAATGGAACTGTTATAGCTTATAATCCAGGCTGGCTATTAACAGATGATGGAAGAACATAGAAAGGAGTGAGTGTAGTTGTCAGAGTATAAAGTAAATGTATCTGATGGAAAAGCAGAATGTGATATAGGAAAACTATCTTTTGGAACATATAATGTACGTGCAGTATATAGTGAAACTGATAACTATAAAAATGCAGAAACCGTTGCAACAATTACTGTAGGAAAAGCACCAACTGACTTGAAAGTAACTGTAGACTCAGATACAATAGTATATGATGAATATTTCCAGTATGATATGCTTTTAACCGATGAAGGGAGTAATCCCTTAGAGAATCAGTATTTACTTCTGAAAACTGGTGATTCTGTAAAATATTTTCTAATTACAAATAGTTCTGGTGAAGCAGAGCATAGTCAGAAGATGGTACAAGTACTAGGAGATTCTACAGATACAGTACTTACTCTTAATTGTCCTACATCTACTAATGTAGGTGTGCAGACTAATATAACAGCTACACTTGAAGATATAAATGATAATCTTCTAGTAGACCAATTGATAAGTTTTACAGTAGATACTACAACATATACAGCACGTACAGATACAAATGGAGTAGCTGAACTAATAATTACACCTACTACAGATGGAACATCTAATATATCTGCAATGTTTACAGGCAATGCAGTATATAATGGGAGTACTACTAGTACAAGTATACTAACAATTACTAAAACAGATACAGTTATTTCCATGGATGAGTATAGTTCTTCTATTGAATTAGGAAACACCCTAGTCCTCTCAGGTAATTTAAAGGATGCTAAAGGAAATCCACTTGCTGGAAGAGAATTAACCTTAACGATAGGAGATTTATCCTATACAGTTACAACAGGAGCAGAAGGAGTATTTAATTATGAATATCAAACAAATACTTCTACTACTCTTGATATTACTGCTTCATTTGATAGTACAAGTGTATATAATGGAATTACATACACAGGGGTATCCATTTCTGTATTAAAATATGCTTCTTACCTATCAGTACAATGTAAGGATAGTATTCCTTGTTTAGATGAATTTACAATTACTGGAAAATTAATAAATTCAAAAAATACAGGTATACGTAATGAAACACTTACATTCACATTAACAGATAGTAAAGGAAATATAAATACATTTACAGGTACAACAGACCAAGATGGACTGGTTACTATTACAACAAGGTATTCCTATGCAGGTGAGGTAACTAGTGTAGTATCATTTGCAGGAAATGAAACTTATGAAAGTTCATCTGTTAGCAAAAGTATAACTGTAACAAAATTAACTCCAAGTATGGATATAATTACTAGTACAGAGTCCTTATATTGGGGAAGTACTGGAACATATACTGTAGAATTACCATTTATAGCAAATATAATATTTACAGTTGAAGGAACAAGTACTACTATAACTACTGATGAAAATAAGCAAGCTACGTTTACATATACATTTAATAATGTTGGAAGTATTCCTATAAAAATAGTGTATAATGGTGATGATACATATAATAAAGTAGAAAATACAGTAACAGTCTCAGTAAATAAGAGACCAGTTACATTAACCTTACAAAATACTAGTAGTTATACATATAAAGATACAGTTCCTGTAACCGCAAAGTTAGTAGGTAATAATGGTACGTTACTTGCTGGAGAAATAGTGACGGTAACTATAGGAAGTATATCAAAAAGTATAACTATTTCTAGTGATGGAACAGGATATTATAATTGGACTGCTTCTACAGTTGGGACTATTAGTATAACTCTACAATATTATGGAAGTGATTATTATGAATCTTCTACTATAACTGGTAGTATAGTAGTAAATAAGATGCAATCTACACTTACATTTGGTACAATTTCAACTCCAATATATTTAGGTCAACAAAGGACTATACCCTTATATTTAACTCATGGAGGAACTAATGCTGTAAGTGAGACTGTTAGTATAACACTTGATGGAACTCCCGTAAGTGTTACTACAGATGGTGTAGGATTAATAAGTATTCCATATACATTTAATGCTACAGGAACTATTATATTGAGGGCCGAATATACTGGTAGTACTGTTTATGAGGGTGCTATAGTGTCTATTAGCTTAAATGTATTAGATAATAAGAGAACAGCTATTTTATCCTCAGATACAGAGTGGAGTGTTATTGATGCAACTACTTCTCCACGTGCTCCTACATATAGTAGTTCTGGATTAAATGTTGGTTTCCAGGAATATCTTTTCTGGGATGCATGTACAGTGAATAATAATCAGGAATTTAGGTGTCTAGTAAATTCAAGTACTGTTAATGGGTATGAGATTGGTATTGTTAGTGCAAAAAAGAGTAATCCTTATTATATGATTAGATATTCTGTTAGTGCAAGTAGCGTAGTAACTCTTCTATATAGGCCTAGTACTGGTAGTACTAATCTTGGTAGTAGTGTATCGGCTTTATCAGCAAATACTGATACAAGTATAGTCATGGGTATTCATGATGGAAATGCATATGCAAAGATTGGTAATAATTCATATACTTCCTCAGCTTCTCTTGCAGATCAAACTGACCTTATATTCTATGTGCGAAAATGGAATAGTGGAAGTATGACTCTGAAGAGTTTAACCTGGGAGGTTATATAATATGTTCTTTTTTCATACAGTAGATTATAAATAGGTATAGGTCATTATTTTTATCATTGGATATACAAGGTGCTAGGTATTCATATAATTCTATCCAGGCAGTTACGGGGGTATTGCTCATCTGAGTATAGTTTATAAATGTTTGTATACCTTTTTTGTCTGTTATGTTATGTGTATCTATATATTCTGTTATTAATTTACTATAATCTATCATTTATTGATCATATCCTTAACTTTATAAAACACTAAATATACTAAGTTATATGTATATATAGTTGATTATTTTTAATATTTTATAGAAATAATCCTTATAATAACTTAGTTTGATTATTTTTTTATTAAATATGTTCAAAAAAAAACAAATGAATAATATATGATAAAAAATATATTTGTTAATATGGGTAAAAAGAATAAATTATTAAATGATTATCGGAAATTTGAACGAATAGTAACAGCATATGATGGAACAAAAACTATTGATACAAGTAAATATAATTTTTTAGCACCTACAACATTAATTCCATTATTAACTTTTATTAATAAAAATAACATAATGAATATTAAAACACACACTAAAACATTGGATTATATTAGTCGAATTTTAAATGGTGAACAAACTCCTACAAATACTCCTTATGAAATTTTACCAAAAAATAGAAACAAATATAAAAAAGAAAGTTTAGGAAATCGTATGTCCCAGTTAATTGATGAAGAATATGCAGGACGCCAAACAGTAAGCCAAATAATTTCTGATTTAACAAATAACATCTATGACCATACCCCTTTTGAAGAATATACTAGTTATGGGTATATGTATGCCCAAGAATATCCTAACTGGGAAAAAGTAGATATCTGTGTATATGATGATGGCTTGTCAATTCCAGGACGTTTTGACAAATCAGATATAGAATATATTGATGATTGTCATGCTATAGAAAAAGCTTTAAGTGGTTTAAGTACAAAAGAAAAAAATTCAGATGAAAGAGGTAATGGTTTAGGTATATGCATGAAACTTATGGAAGCAAATAAAGGAGAAGCATTAATTGTATCCAGAGAAGGTTGTCTTGAAATTGAACATAACTATTATAAATATCATCATTTGAATAATAATGCTTTTTTTAAGGGTACATTAATTACTATACGGTTACAAAAAAATCCAGTTCATTTCTATGATACTATTGGTGATGGTTATATTAGAGATACACCTTATAAATATAATAAAGGAATGAATAAAAAATGACTTGTAAAAAAATAATTTTAAAAGAAAAATTAAACAAAGCATTAGAAATGACATTTGTAGCAGAAGATTTATTTAAATATATTAATAATTTAAAAGAAGAGGAGATATGTCTTGATTTTAAAGATATTGAATTCATGAGTTTATCTTTTACTCAAGAATATATTTATCAAAAAAATAAATCGTTAAAAAAAATAAAAGAAGAAAATCTTTCTAAAGACATAGAACCTATGCTTACATTAGTTGAGACTAGGAAAAAAAGATAATAATAAATTAATATATTCTACATGTTATTTTTTCTGTTTTTGTATGGATAATATATTCTATTTTGTTAGCCGTGTTTATGTTTTCTCCAAATATTTTTTTAGGTAAAAATACTAATTTAGATCGTCGGCTTGTTTTCGGGTCAACGTAATCATTTTTTAGTCCTTTTCTATGATTTAGTCTGGATTTTTTTATTTCATCATAGTGTTCTGGTTCGGTTTTTGAAACATATATTTTTTGGAAATCCGTATAGAAATATACATGTTCTTTTTCGTCTTCATCAGGTTCTATTTCTAATAGTTTATATATGTCAAATGGAAAAGTTGTGCTGTTTGTGTGGATTATGTTTTCTTTTATTGTTCCATTTTTGGTTTTTCTTTTCTTTTTTTGTGTTATGTGTGTTATATTGTAGTTGTATATTATTTGTATTTCGTTTTCTTTTTTTTCTACTATGGGATTTATCATCATTTTTTTTAACTCCTTTTTTTCGTCATGGAAAAAAATAATTAAAAGGGGAGTATTATATTAAAATTTTTTTTATAATACGCCCATTTTAGCCCATTTTTATATGTGGGATATCTTATAGTTAATGTAATGTTACGTAATATTAATTTAATCATTTGTTGAAACTCCTTTTATTTTTTTTCAGGGTTATAATCTTTATTTTATATGGAAAACATTTTTATTTGTTCAAAACAATAATATATTATAAGGGGTTGCCCCCTTATAATTTTATTTTAATTTTTATTTCAATCGTTTTATTGATTGAAATTCTTATTGATATAGTGGAGTATATCAATAAGGTGATTAATATGGATATATTTATTATATCCATTTTTTCACCTCCTTTATGTTTCTATATAATAATATGCATATTCTAGTATATAAAGGTTACTATTATAAAATATTAAAATAGTAAAAAATAGTTATTAAAAAAGGGATATAAAATAGAAGACAAGAACATTAATCTTTAAACTTATCAATAGAAACT
>Ga0208436_1020_pt1 | contig 37735 bp, 32 predicted proteins | sample RumMetMCoCulture_FD_188357 | JGI IMG/M metagenome (GOLD analysis project Ga0208436, IMG submission 188357) | Rumen microbial communities from New Zealand - Rumen Methanol Enrichment MEC1 Co-Culture (SPAdes) (version 2) | ecosystem: Host-associated > Mammals > Digestive system > Stomach > Rumen...
GAAGGCCGGCCCGGTGGCTATGGCGGAGTGGACATACCCGTTCCCATCCCGAACACGGAAGTCAAGCGCTCCCGCGCCGATGGTACTGCGGTTCGCCGCGGGAGAGTAGGCCGCCGCCGGGCCTTTTTCTTGCGAGAGTAGCTCAGTGGTAGAGCTCCACCTTGCCAAGGTGGATGTCGCGGGTTCAAGTCCCGTCTCTCGCTCTCTCAGCACTTGATTCGAAAGGGTCAAGTGCTTTTTTTGTACCCAAACGGCATAGAATCGACATTGGCAATCTAGAATTTATTGCAGAATGCCTTTTATTTGGATAATATGGCTTTTTGTGTTTAATATAATGCTGAAAGTGGTGGAAAAATGAATAAATCGATGAGAAGACTGGCAAGCGATTTGCTGCTACTGTTCTCATCTCTCCTAATCACTCTTTTCTTATTCTTGATTGGATATCAGGCGAACATGAATAAGATGGAGTAGCGGGCGGTAGAGGATACTGTCTTCGTTTCCTCATTTGATTGTTATGGCTTTGATGGTGATGAATATACATTTGATCCCTTTTCTGAGAAAAAACTTACTTTCATTTATATCTGGGCTACGGATTGTGGACCGTGTATCCAGGAAATGCCTGAACTCTCTGAACTTTCCCAAGAAATGGACGCATCGCCCCAGATTTCGGCATCGCCCGGCCTGTGTGGGTCAGATTATGTCGCTTATGGTGCTTTTACGCCGAACTACCGATTGTATGGAGGAAGCCATTGGCAAGGGATACAGCATCTACGATGCTTTATTCCGTAGTAACGTGAGAATCCCGTGGTGAAACGTCGAACGGGAAACCTGAGAAAACCGGTCGCCCTGTGTACGCGAAGGCCTGTGCGTCGCCTCGCAGCACGGAGAGCACCGACTGGGCCATCACCTCTTGCTCGACTTCTCCCGGATACACTGAAATCGGAGCGATAAAGCCGCAACGCTTCCGCACTCCGTCTACGATGTCCGTAAACCTTACAAGCCCGCCGGTAAGCAGGATCGCGTCTACGTCGCCGCAAAGTACAGCGGCCATCTCTCCTACCGACTTGCACAGTTGATAGATCATCGCGTTCCAGACCAGTACCGCTTTTTCATTTCCAGCGTCTACCATCCGATGGATTCGATTCGCATCCGATGTTCCGAAATGACTGACGAAGCCGCCCGACCGACAGCACATCTCCTGTATCTTTTCCACTCCGTGCCGCTGTATGTACCGTGCCAGCTCCAAAGCCGGTACAGAGCCCAGCCTCGTCGGCGTAAACGCGCCTTCGCCGCCAGCTCCCTCAGTTCCATCGATCATCCTGCCATTCCTATGCGCGCTTACGGTGATTCCTCCATCGATATGGCAGACGATGAAATTACAATCCTCATAGCTCCTGCCGATGGATTTCGCATGCAGGCGAGCTATTCCTTTCTGGTTGAGCACATGGCTCTGCGCCCTTCGATAGAGCCCCGCGATACCTGTAATACGCGCTACATCCTGTAGTTCATCGACATTGGTGGGATCGACGGTATACATGGGTTTCCCGTATTCCGTTCCAAATTCATAGGCGAGCATTACGCCGAGCTTCGCCGGATGGTCGCTTCCTCCCTTGTCGGCATCGGTGTCCCTGTAGAGGTTTTCATCGATTGTCATGACCCCCTCGTGCTGGGAGTACGCGCATCCGCCCCGGCCGATGAATACATCGACGCTTCTGATATCGACATTGTGCGACTGGAGAAAATCAAGAACTACACGCTTACGCATCGGAAGCTGCTCCGATACCGTCCTGTAGCGCAAAAGTACCGGCGCGTCATGAAAAACGCTTTCAGTGAACATGTTCCGGTCATTCTCAAAAAGGCTGATTTTCGTAGATGTAGAACCTGGATTGATCACGAGCATGCGATATGTCTTCATGCAAACCTCCGGATGAATAGTTAAACCACATTTCACATGCTTTAGGGAATCCCCCGTAGCTTGCGCAGCCGCTTTCGTGTCGCGCTCCCTACCCACGTCGGCGTATTCAGTTCCCCGGACCGCACTTGATACGTGATTTCCGTCATGGACAACATTGGACGGCATCCGGGGCTTTACACCAACTTGTCCAGCTCCGCCAATACGTCCGGTATGCGGGTGGGGGAGTCGAGCCTCGCCCCCGCGGCGAACGCATGCCCGCCGCCACCAAACATGGCCGCGACCTGGTTGAGCTTGACGCGGTCGCTGCGGAACTCTACCCTGACATGACCATTCAGGTCAGCGAACAGAACGGAGACCGGATGCCCGCCTACATTCCTCATGCATTCCAGCGCCTGGCTCACCATGTCGGGGGTCAATGCGAACCGGTCTATGACTTCCTGCGGAATGTACATCCACAGGACGCCTTTTTCCGTTAGCTTCAGCTGGCTGTAAGCATAGGCGATATAGTTGACGTTATCCATACTGCGTTCGTTGATCCTGGACATGATTTCAGGCATGTCAAAACCCGTATCGAGCAACGTGGCGGCGATACGGAACGTCGAGGCGTTGACTCCGGGGTACAGGAATCTTCCCGTATCTGTGACCATGCCTGTGTACAGGCATTTGGCGGCATCCTGCGTAATTTTCAAACCATGGTCGATTGCATCGCGGGCGATCAGTTCTGCGCAACTGGGGAGTGTTTCCTCCACATTATAGTGACCGTATGAGTCCACGACGATATGATGGTCGATCTTGAGCACACAGTCGGCGGCGGTGAACGCAGTGTCTGCGCTGCGATCCTTGGTCGCATTGTCCACTTGAATGACGAAGCTTGCCGAATAATCCTGCGAGCCCGGAGTGCTCCAGTAGCCGAGGAAGTCGTAGCGGCGAATTGGCTGATTGACCACGACAACGCTGATACCGTAGTTTTCCTCTATCAGGTATTTCATCCCCAGAGAACTTCCGATGCAATCTCCATCTGGCTGTATATGACCTATGACGAAAACGTTTCTTGTTTTGTTTCTATCAATCTCTTGTCCGACTATCTCGAATATATTCATTTCTTTCCCTGATATGATGATGGGCTGCGTATCGGGCAGCCCATCCAATGTGATATGCGTGACGGGATCCGTTATTTGAGCTTCAGGTCAGCCTTCGCTTCGGTGATCAGCGCATCGATGTCGGCATTCGGGTCGAGGGCGATGGCCTCTACGATGTCGGACAGTCTGGTTCTTGTCCCGTAGCTGTTGGTGAAAACCGGATCATAGGCAAGTGTTCCGTCGGGATAGCTTGCGGATACAGCTTTCGCTCTGGACGGAATGTCACCGGAAGCTATGCTGTCTTTGTAGACCTTCAGGTCAAGAGCCGCCTTGTTGGAGGGGGCGTATCCTGTATTCGCGGAGTAGAGCGCGCTGGCTTCCGGATCATACATGAATTCCAGGAAGATGGAGGCCGCGAGGTCCACGAGCGGTTTGCCGGTCGTGAAGCCGCAGCAGTTGCCGCCCTGCTGGATGACGGCAGGATTTACACCGACCGGGTTCTGGGCGATTCCGACTTCAAAGCCGTCGGGTGTGATATATGCCGCGCCTGCGGAAGATCCGATGTAGATGATGATCTGGCCGGTTCCGAACGGACCGGAGCAGTACTTGTCTTCGCCCGCGGAGCGGAAATATCCACCCTTGATTCCCTGCTGCCACCACTCATAGAATGCTTTCGTCTTGGGCAGGTTGTCAGCGTCGAACAGATAGACATGCCCCTGGGGATCCGCATATTTCGCACCGAAGTTGACGGGGCCGTAGATGCCCAGATTGTCCAGAGAATCATAGCCGAACGCCGGACGTCCGGTGATTGCTGTAATTTTCTTCGATACCTCCGCCAGTTCGTCCAGGGTCGTGGGGACCTTCAGTCCGTGCAGGTCGAAGAACGTCTTGTTGTAGAACATGACCTCAGTGGATTTGCCGAGCGATGTAGCATATACTTTTCCATCGGGGAAGGCGTTGTTCTCAGCGAGGTAGGAGGGGAGGACCGTGGCGAAGTCCTGCGCGGAAATGCCGAAGCCGTCCTTGAGGTATCCGGTGAGGTCCATCAGCTTGCCGGAAGGCATGTAGTTCATCATGTTGTTGTTGTAGGCCTGGGCGATGTTCGGCGCCTGACCCGCGGCAAGGGCGGCCATGATTTTCTTGTCACAGTCATTGTAGCCGCCCTGATACGTGCCGTTGACCGTGATGCCGTATTCATTGGTTTCATTGAAAAGCGCGATGACCTTGTCCATCGCCACGCCATTCGCCTGGGACTGGGCGTGCCAGAACTCAAGGGTGATGTGGGCGTTCTTGAGATCTTCTACGGTGATGTTGCCTTGATTCATGGTAACCGCGGCTGATTCTTTCGCACCATTCGCGAAAACGAACGATGCGGAGAACAACGCGACCAGCGCAAGAACAGTAACCAGTTTCTTCATGTTGACTCCTTCGGGTATTCCCCAACAAACCTATAATCCATAGAACCTGAACGGTTCATGTATCAGCCCTTGAGACCTCCGCGGGCGATGCCCTGGATGATATAGTCCTGGAACACAAGATATATGACGATAAGGGGCAGGACGACTATCGTGGCGCCCGCCATCATCAACTGATATTGGATTCCAGCCTCTCCGGTAAAATACTGGAGTCCTATGGACAGGACCCTTTTGCCGACATCGCCCGTGACCATCATCGGCCAGAGGTATGCGTTCCACGAGGCGATGAAATTGAAGAGGCTTATGGTGACGAGGCAGCTTTTCGCGTTCGGCACCATGATCGTCCAGAGGAACTTCCAGTCGCTGCAACCATCTACCTTCGCGGCGAGGTAGAGCTGGTTTGGAATCTGATTGAAGAACTGCCTGAGCAGGTAGATGTAGAATATGCTGGCGGTATATGGAAGTATCTGCGCCCAGAGGCTATTGTACAGCCCCATTTTCGTGATGGTGATGAAATTGGTTATCAGGTACATCTGCGAGGGGACCATCATCGTTCCCAGCAGCAGGTTGAACAGCCTGTCCCGTCCCTTGAATTCAAGTTTGGAGAATGCGAAAGCCGCGAGAATCGTTGTAAGCAGCGTGAACACCGTATTGAGTACGGAGACTATGATGGAGTTCTTGAAATAGATTCCAAACGGATTCGACTTCATGGTGAGGACTTCGGCGAAGTTCTTCCACTGCATGTGCTCCGGCCACCAGACGATATCGGGGGACTGTATCTCCTTGAGCGTCTTGAGGGAGCCAGAAATCATCCAGAAAAATGGAAAGAGCATGATTATGGCGCCCAACGTAAGGAATACGTAGATCAATACCGTTGCAATCCGGTTTTCGGCTGTTCTGTTTCTTTCCACGTCCTACCCCTGGCTATCCGCGGCCTTTCTATTGCTCAAGCGCATCTGGATCAGCGTGAACGCCATGATGAGCAGGAACATGATTACACCGCTTGCCGCGGCCTTGGTGTAGTCATGGAAGCCATAGAATTGATCGAACATGTAGTAGACCATCGTGGTGGCGCTATGCAACGGCCCATCGTTTCCAAAAAGCCCCACAACCTCCACATAGGTCTTGAATGCTCCGATCGTGGCGATTACCAGCTGGTAGGCGAGAATCGGCGCAAGTTGCGGGATGGTAATATGGATGAACTGCTTGAACTTACCTGCTTCGTCGACCCTCGCGGCCTGATATAGCTGCGGATCGATTCCTTGCAGTCCCGCAAGGAAGATGACTATCTTGAACGCCTGGGCCGACCATATCCCGAACACGCAGAGTATGGGCATCGCCAGCTTCGGGTCGTTCAGCCACCTTTCGGGTGATCCCCCGAAGAACATGATGATCTTGTTCAGTATCCCGTATTCGCTGTGGAAGATGAAACGGAAAGCGAGGCCGATGGCTATGGCGTTCGTCACATACGGCAGGAAGTAGGCGGTCTGGAAGAACTTCGAGCCCTTGATGCCCTTGTTGAGCAACAGCGCTATACCCAAGGAGATGCTGATAGAAACGGGAACGGTCACGACGGCGTAGACAAAGGTGTTCTGCAACGCCTTGTGGAACGTCTTGTCCTTCAGCACCGCCTTGTAGCTTTCAAGTCCGAATCCGCTGCCTTCGTAGGTAAAGATGTTGAACTCCTCAAAAAAGCTCATGCGGACGGTATGGAACATCGGATAGACCACAAATACCAATACGACAAGCAAGGCCGGCGACATATAAAGCATGGCCTTGAGGAATGTCTTTGTCCTGTTTTGTCCTACCATGATTCTATCCTGTTTCCGGTTTCATCGAAAAGATGGATTCTGCCCGGTTTGACAGAGACCCGGACTTTGTCTCCGACTTGGATTTGATTGTCGGATTCAAGGAACGCCTTTGAACTGACGCCGTTGAGATTGAACCTGACCAAGATATCCCTGCCTATGGTCGCCTTGTAGGATATGTCGATTTCAAAATGCACGCTGGCTTCCGAAATTTCATCATCGTCTACCATCTGGAAGTTTTCAGGGCGTATTCCTATCTGTATCTGCTTCTTGTCCAGCTTCGTCGGTATCGCCTTTCTTCCGTTGATGAGCATGTATCCGTCTTCGATGTCTGCGGTGAACATGTTGATGGGGGGATTACCGAGGAACTTCGCGACAAAGGCGTTCTCCGGATGATCGTATGCCTGCTGTGGCTCCGCCATCTGCTGTATGACGCCATCGTTCATCACGATGATTTCATCGGTGATGCTCATCGCCTCTTCCTGGTCGTGGGTGACGAACACCGTGGTGATTCCCGTAGCTTGCTGGATACGCCGTATCTCTTCCCGCGTCTGGATGCGAAGCCTTGCGTCGAGGTTGGAGAGCGGTTCATCAAGCAACAGTACCTTCGGACGTTTTGCGATGGCTCGTGCGATGGCGACCCGTTGTTGCTGTCCTCCTGAAAGCTGAGCCGGCTTCCTGTCCAGGAAGCGTTCGATGGCGACGACTTTGGCTGTCTCCAGCACGATTCTTTCAATTTCCGCCTTCCGTTCCTTTGCGTCAGGATGCGCTTTCCTAAAGTTTTTCGAATTCCTCAGTGGAAAGGCAATGTTGTCATGTACGGTCATGTGGGGATAGAGCGCGTAGTTCTGGAATACCAGTCCGATGCTCCTGTCCTCAGGGGCTTTCTCCGTCATGTTTTCATCCCCGAACCAGATTTCTCCACTTGTAGGCTTATGTAGGCCGGCGAGAAGAAAAAGGGTGGTGCTTTTGCCACAACCCGAAGGCCCGAGAAGGCCGACGAGATGCCCTGAGGGGATAGTCACGTTCAGGTCGTTCACCGCGACTGTTTCAAGCTTGTCTTTATTGGTAAAGGTTTTTGTCAATCCTTTAAGACGTATATCCATTGTTTCCCTTTTTGCGCTTGGTAGAGTGGACTGGGGGATGTAAAGACTTCCCGCACAAACATCATCGAATCATATTTATTCTACAGTCCAAATATGCTGTTGGCAATCGAAATGATGTAAAAATGAGATTAAAAACATGGCTTGAAGGCGAGATGCCTCGATTCATGGCAGAGCGCATGGCATTGGAATTGCCGTGTTGTCCTGTCAAGTGGCTGTATGGCAAGATGAATACAATATTGCATGTCCAATAGCATGGATTCGATAGTATGTAACAAAGTCACTATCCCCCCGCATTGTTTTTTCGTATTGTGGAAACGGAGGTCACCATTATGAAAAATGTAAAGTTGTTCTATCAAGAAACATGCCCCCATTGCAAGCGGGCGTTGAAATGGATGGAAGAGGTAGCGCAGGAACATCCAGATCTACAGTCAGTCCATGTGGAAATGATCGAGGAACGGAAAAATCCTGCGATCGCCGATTCCTATGACTACTGGTATGTTCCGACTTTTTTTGTCGAGGGCCGAAAGGTACATGAAGGCATAGCCAGCAAGGAGATCGTGGAACGGATACTGCGGTCGGCGTTGTGACTCCACCGATGCTGGTACGTATGTCTGTATCGAGAAGGCGGCGGTGTGGAACCGCGTGTGTGGGCTAATGGATTCTGGATGCAGGACGTAGGCGACAGGTAGCTCCGACATGCAGGACGTAATCCCGTCATAAAGGACGTAATCCCGACATGCAGGACGTAGCAACAACATAAAGGACGTAATCGATAGATAAAGGACGTAATCGATAGATAAAGGACGTAGACGACAGATACAGGACGTAGACGACAGATACAGGACGTAGACGACAGATACAGGACGTAATCCCGACATAAAGGACGTAGACGACAGATACAGGACGTAGACGACAGATAGCTCCGACATAAAGGACGTAATCCCGTCATACAGGACGTAGGCGACAGATACAGGACGTAATCCCGTCATAAAGGACGTAGCAACGGTGAGCAGAATGCGGATGAAAGGAGCAGCAGCGCGTATTTGAGCAGTAGAACCATGCATATCCAAATTTAAGCTGCTCGTTTCCGTACAGTGGTGCAAGCTTGCGTTTCTCAACTGATGTTTCTGCCCAGATTCGGATCAGGTATTGATGGGGACTGACTTCGCGGGTTCTTGTCGTCGCCAGTAAACATCTGCTCAACGAGGTATTGTTTCTTGATCTTTTCTCCTGTATTCTGTAGACGTACCTACAGGGGGAGATGCCCGTGGCCTTGATCCGATTTTACAAACCAACGTTGCGTCGAAAGGACATGGACGCAGTATTGCAGACGATGGTCGATGAACGCATCGGTCCAGGAGAACGCAAGAAGGAATTTCTTCGCCAATTTCAGACATTCGTGAACATTGCCGGCGGAGGGATTGCCTTGCGCAGCTATGTTGACGCCTTGAAGACGGCGTTGAAACTTGCTGGCGTGACTAACGGAAGCCTGGTGGCCGCGTCCGTGCTTTCTCCATCCGTATACGCTAAAATCGCGTCTGATTTGGGCGCGACACTGCTTCTTGGGGATATAGACCCGAATACTGGTTGCCTCGCCGAGGATCAAGCCCGTAGCTTGGTCAATCAAGGTGCGACCGCCATTTTGTTGCATGAGCCTTCCGGAATGATTCCGTATCAGGCTGATTTCTCATCGCTCGGAATCAAGGTCGTCGAGGACATTACACAGAGCTTGGGAAGCTCCTACGGGGACATCAAGGCCGGCGGATGGGGGGATATCGTAGTCTGTGCGTTTGAGGAAGAGGGCGTCGTCTCCACCGCGGGGGGCGCGGCGGTCGTGTTTTCCGATAATGCCTACAGGCAGGCGTTGAAGGAACTTTTCGGGGATGAACTTATTTATCAAGAACTGCCTGACATGAACGCCGCTTTGGGAATCGTCCAGATCTCTACGGTCGAGACCCAGCTCGCCAGACGGAAGGAACTGTACAAGCTGTTCCGCCAGTCCCTGCTGAAGACCCAGCACAAGCTGTTCGGCATCGGCAATATCGATTTTGAACCGAACGGATACCGTTTTTCAGTAGTGCTGGATTCTAGAGTGGACGATGTCGTCAAGTTCGCGCTGAAGTACCAGGTTTCTTCGGCGAGGACATTTGAAGGATGCGTCGGTGAACCGTATCAGGACAGGTTCGACTTGTTTCCCGCCGCTATTCCCTGCATCATGAGGGGACTGTCCTTTCCTATCTATCCGTTCCTTTCGGGAGCCGATGTGGAGATGCTGATGAAAGTCATCTCCCATCTGCCATAACCTTCTTTGGAGGCGTTCATGGAAAACAGGGCCGTAAAGCGGGTGCTGATTATCGCGAATGTCAAGAAAACCGCCGCATTGCCTCTTGTCGGCACCATGCAGGAGTATTTTGCTTCAAAAGCAATCCTCTGTGATGTCTGTCATACGGAAGGCGATGACAGCTCCATACATATCCATCAGGATACAGATCTTGTCATTACGCTTGGCGGCGACGGTACAGTCCTCTATTGCGCCCGTTACATCCAGGACTTGGGGATTCCCATTCTGGCGGTCAATTTCGGTACGTTCGGGTACATCACTGAGATTTCTGTCGATGAATGGACGGAGGCGTTTGAGCAATATGTTTCAGGACAGATTCGTATATCGCGACGGTTGATGATTCGCGTCTCAGTCTATCGTGACGGCAAGAAGATATGGCAGGCTCATGGATTGAATGAAATGGTCGTTACTTCAAGCGGCATGTCCAAAGTCATCAGCCTGGATCTGACGATCAACCAGACCCATGCCGGATTTTTCAGAGCTGACGGTATGATTATAGCGACCCCGACGGGGTCAACCGGCTACAGCCTGGCAGCGGGAGGACCCATCCTCGACGCAGACTTGTCGGCTTTGATAGTTACCCCCGTTTGTCCGTTCACGTTGTCAAACAGGCCGTTGGTAGTCAATGGCGAATCTCAGTTGACGCTTGACATCCCCTTCGGACAGAGGACGAATTTGGTTTTGACCGTGGACGGACAGCAATTGTGTCCGTTGGAAGAAGGGGACAAAATCGTCGTGGAGAAATCCAGAAGCAGGGCTTTGCTGATTACGAGTGGAAGGCGAAACTATATCGATGTCATTCGAGAAAAGCTGAACTGGTCGGGAGGCATGCATGCTTGAGCAATTGCAAATCCGAAATTTCGCATTGATTGAGGACCTTCGGATCAATTTCGGCGAGGGGTTCAATGTCATCAGTGGCGAAACAGGGGCCGGCAAGTCGATTATCCTCGGCGCATTGAACCTGTTGCTGGGGGAAAAGGCCGATGGACAGATTGTCCGTAGCGGTTGCGACGAGACTGTAGTGAGCGCTGTATTTCATCTAGACGACGACAATCCGCTGTATGGCTGGCTGGGTGAACATGGGCTGGAGGTTGAGGACGGCCTATTGTTGATTCGCCGTACCGTCAAAGCCAACGGCCGCGGAATGATCTATGTCCAGAGTCAGCCTATGACTCGCGCCGACCTAGCGACCATCAGCGACGCGCTGATCGACATGAGCGGACAGCATGACCATCAGTCTCTGCTGTCGAAGGAACGGCAACGGCTTGTCCTTGATTCCTTTGGAGATTGTGGCGGAGAGCTGTCAGATTATGTCGCGGCTTATGCGTCTCGGGAGGCGTTGAAAAAAGAATACGCTGAGTTGTCACGTCGGATTGCGGCCGGGGCGAGAGAAGAGGACTATCTTCGTTTCGCGCTTGAAGAGATTGCGAAAGTCGAGCCGAAGCCGGGCGAGGACGAGGCGTTGAAGGACGAAATCCAGCTTATCTCACAATTTGAACATATCCATGAAAACCTGACGCTCGTCCATGACAGTCTCAAAGGAAGTGGTTCTGGTGACGGCGCTCTGGCGGGGCTTCATGCAGCGACAACGGCAATGGCGCGGGCCGCGAAGGGAGATCCCGCTCTGTCCGCCTATACCGCACGCTTGGAAAGCTTGCGGATTGAATGCGAGGATATTCAAGATAGTGTCAGGGATTATCTGAGCAACATGTCATATTCTCAGGAGCGGCTTGACCTGCTTCAAGACCGGCTTTCAAGATTGCAAAGGTTGAAGAAAAAATACGGTCCCTCGTTGGATGAAGTCATAGCGTACGCTGCGAGGACGGAGGAATCGTTGCGCCAGACGGAAAATGGCAGTGAAGCCCTTGCTGAGCTTGAGCGCCGGTTGGGGCGTGCCGAGGAAGCGCTTGTTGAACAAGGCCGCGGGCTTTCCGCTAAACGGCGCAAGGCGGCATTGCTGCTGGGAAAGGAAATAGCTTCCAAGTTGCGGCATCTCGGCATGGGGTCGGTAGTGTTTTCCATCGGCGTAGAATCGTGTGAATACGGTCCGAACGGATGTGACCAGATTGAATTCCTGATTTCTGCGAATCCGGGGGAACCACTGCGTCCCATCAGGGAAATCGCATCGGGCGGGGAGCTGTCCCGAATCATGCTCTCCATCAAGACCGTCCTTGCGGAAAACGACGATGTCGAGACCATGGTATTTGACGAAGTGGACGCTGGAATCGGTGGCGCTGTCGCCAATGCGGTAGGGGAGCAGATTCAGCAGTTGTCCCGTAAGCGGCAGGTGGTTGCCATCACCCATCTGGCTTCGATAGCGGCCCGGGCCGATTTTCAGTTCGTCGTGGCGAAAAACGTGGAGCAGGGACGTACCTACACAAGGATAACTCCCGTCTCAGATGACGCCAGGGTGCATGAGATAGCAAGAATGCTCAGCGGGGACTCTGAAAGCGAAGTTTCTCTCGAACATGCAAAAAAACTGCTGGACAGCGACTAAGCTGGACAGCGGCGGAGAAGGTCTCTGGCATTCCACCAAAACGCTATCAGTTTATCCTGCTAGGATCGAACGTTCGAAATTCAATGCGTCGCATAGCAATTGCAACAGCATTGTGGAAAGTTCCTGCGCTTTCCCGCATAAGTAGGGGTAAACCGCATTCTGGGTTTGGGTGATATCCGGTTGGATGCCTTGGGAACGCGCCACTTCCAGCAGGTCTATCAGATATGTGCCTGTTTCATAATTGAGCCCTTTTTCCCGTATCTGGCTGGCCGTTCGGTTGCATTCGTCACTGAATATCCTGTTGACGGATTCAATCTCCGCCGGCCGCCCTTTCTTCTGGATGAACTCGATAAGCTGGCCGATGCTCTCGCGTTTTTGGGCCCAGGGGAGCGTATTCGGCGTGACAAACAGACTTTTGATGGCCCGAAGACATGTCCCGATGTTCTCGATATATAGTGTTTCCATCGGGAGATACCTACTGTTCTTCATCAACATCGAATAGTTGTTGATATCCTTGGCGATTGCGGCCAAATCGTTGTCGGTGACTTTGCTCAGCGAACGGTCGATCCAGAGATAGATTGAGTCAAGCATTCGCAGCGGGATGTCCGTATTGGTGACTGAGTACTTGCCGACGCACTTGCCTGTTTCGTTATGGATGCCGATGAACAATCTGAGTTCTGACGGGCTGCGGCTGTCGGAAAGCACGGTGCAGGAGAAGAATCTCAGTGACACCCTGTCGATCAGCTCCACAATCGACGTATCTGAACCGCGCAGTTCAATCTTGTTCAGCCGGAACCGGCCATAGATGCTCTCGAATTCCTCCGGCCGCGCGATCCTTCTGTTAAGGGCGAAGAATAATGCGGCCTCAACCTCTCCTGGAAGCCCCTGCATTTCCTGTTTCGCTATGGTCAGCCCGTTGCCTTCGCCTTTCTTGTTGCTTTTCGCTTTGGACAAGTCCTGGAGAAACGGATTCAACAGGTCTTCGGTCGTGAACTGCTGGTAGAGGTCTATGGCGTACAGCGCATACTTGATGTTCTGTCGAGGTTCGATGCCTGAGATATCGCTGAAAAACCAACCGCAGCTGGTGAACGTGAAATGCTTGTTCTTGACTCCTTCCAGCAACAGGGCGAGGGTGGTCGATTCCTCAGTGCCGTATGAATAGGCGGTCCCCAACGTTTTAAGGAACTGCTCCATGGTCCGGGCTCCGCAGATGACAGGTGCGTAAAGCTCCAGCAAGGTGTCGGGTGCGAGCGCTCCGTGGAAAATACGGTCAACCTCACGGAAGAAAATGGCGTCGAGCTTTTCTGCGAGGTTGCGGAACGCGACGCGCAACGGGGTTCTCCAGGCTTGGTTCCAGCCGTCCTCACCGCCAGTATGGCAGCCACAGTCCTTCCACCATCGGGACACCCCATGGGAACAGGACCAGGAAGTCCCCAGACCGCCTTCTCCCGCATACAGCTTTGCATGGAGAGTCGCCGGATGAGCCGCGAGGTAGGTACCGTAGTTGGACAACTCAAAGTCGCCCCTGTCATGGATCTTTCTGATTAGCGCCGCGAGCGCCATGTCCCCGAACGGTTCATGATGTCCATATATCTCCCCGTCGGTCGCGGTATGTATCAATGGCTGACCATCGTTTTTCTTGATTTCCAGCAGATTCGCATACAGGGCGTCCGCGTCACGCAACACATGTCCGAAGCTGATGCCTTCCGCTAGGCCAGGATGGTAGAAGAACGCCGCGATTTCCCTGCCGGTCCTCCCCGTAAGGCGATACGGTTCGCCATATGGAGCCGGCTTGCCGGCGAGATTCTGCCAGACGCCTTCTGAAATTTCAATCTGCTCCACTTGCCATGGGGACAGAACGACGAACCGAATTCCCGCTTTCGCCAGCAAGTCCACGATTGTTTCGTTGATCGCCGCCTCCGGCAGCCACATTCCTTCTGGCGCCCGGCCAAACCGGTGCGAAAAATCCTCGATGCCCCAGAGAATCTGTAGCTTTGCGTCCTCCGGCTTGTCAAGGGGAAGGATCGTATGGTTGAAACTTTGCGCCATTGCGTTTCCGTGTCCGAGACGATTCAGACTTTCCTTGTCCGCTTGGACAATCTGTTCATGGATGTCGGGATGGTTTTCCTCGATCCATGAAAGCAGTGTCGGACCGAAGTTGAAGGAAATATATGAAAAATTGTTTGTAATCGATTCAACATGCCGGTAAGGCGAAAGGTAGCGGGAATGGGAGTTCGTGCTGTAGCAGTCTGTATATATGCGCTCGTTCCAGTCCTCATACGGTTTCGCTGATATCTGCTTGGGAATGATGCCCGTCAGGGGATTCTCCCTTGGGGGCTGATAAAAATGTCCGTGAAGTATTAAAGAACACGTTGCATGCGTTATTTTATCCATGTTCCATAAGATACCATAGAAACCCGGTTTTACGATACGTAAAAACAGAAAAAAGCGCAAAACGGCATTTTGGGCATGCAGATGTCAGGGCTTCGTGCGGAACTGGGGCGCTTGGTTTCATTTCTTTTTCACACAAGAGCGGGACAGCCTTTTTTCCCCAGAGACTGTGAAATTCTCAGGCTTGTATGTTCTGTTGACTAAAAAACCTGTTTTCTCTACCATACTAATAATATCGTTTCTATATGGTGACCTTGTACTGCAACTGTGTCGTTACTCGCTGAAGGTGCCGGAACAACGGAGGTAATAGTGATCTGTAGGAAAGCCGATTTTGAAGTTCTGGTTCCATGTTCGCAAGTGTCGTCCAATAGGGTCGGATTGAAGAGGTCTGGACGATGATACTCATAAAAATTGATGCGCTTACTACTACGGAACTACAGTACATAGCCCAACAGGAAAGTATGGAGGATTGGGAATCCCTGTCGAGGGAGGAGCTGATCGAAGCTCTGGAAGACCTGTACGATGAACAGGAGTTCGAAGGCCGTACCGATCGTGATGCGAAAGTCAACCGGCGGCGATATTGCAACAGCCTGACCGATTTTCGTGGCAATGAGGATCTCCAGCTGGAGCTTCCCGGTGTGGAAGGGCTTCCTGATGTCTATGCTGAAACGACAATCCATCTGTTGCTTCGTGATCCGTATTGGGCTTATGCGTTCTGGAGCATCTCCCCGATTGAAAAGGCCCGTATCGAGGAAGCGGGGAAAATGAAGGATTTATTTCTGCGGGTGTCCATGCAACGGTCCGATATAGGCGCTTCTGATGTAGAGTTCTTTGATATAACGGTTGGCTTCGATGATACCGACTGGAACATCAATCTGCCGGAAATGGGTTCTATCTATTCCGTCGCGTTATGTTGTCTCGATGCGGAAGGCGGAGTTGAAGAACTGTGTGCGTCAAAATCCGTGCAGACTCCGAAATGCTATTGGACTGATCACCTTGATGAGCTGAACGCCGATCCTGCGTTGTTCAAGCTCTATTTCTCGTCATTGGTTACAAAGGATGGTGTCGTGGTGGACAATCCGACCGTTCAAGAAATAGCCGATTCTCTGTCGGCCGGTATGAGGAGCTGAACATGGCGACTAATCGACTCAGTATTGTCTTGCATGCCCATCTGCCGTTCGTGCGGCATATCGAATATCCCCGTTTCCTTGAAGAGGACTGGTTGTTCGAGTCCTTGTCTGAAACCTACCTTCCCATGCTGAGGATGTTCCGTAAGCTGAGAAGCGAAGGAATCTCTTTCCGGCTCACCTTCAGTTTGTCTCCCACGCTTTGCGCCATGCTTGCGGACGCTGCGCTGCAGGAACGTTTCATCCGCTATCTGGAATTGCACAAGGAGCTTGGAGAAAAGGAAATTCTACGGTGCGGGTTGGAACAGCGGGAATGTGTCGCCCTCGCCCAAATGTATTACGACCGGACGTTGAGCAACCTCTCCGATTTCTGTGATCTTTACCATAACAACGTCCTTGAAGGGTTCAAGGACCTTGAGGCGAGCGGCCATCTTGATTTGATCACTACCGCCGCGACTCATGCCTACCTGCCGCTATACGCCGATTATCCGACGGCTATCAAGGCTCAGGTGGAAGTCGCCATCCAGTCCCATATCCGTCATTTCAAGAAATCCCCGAAAGGTTTCTGGTTGCCTGAATGTGGGTATTTCCCCGGTCTGGAAGACTATCTCCGCAAACAGGAAGTTGAGTGGTTCCAAGTCTCTTCCCACAGCATGCTGCTTGCTTCAGAGCCGGTCAAGTACGGTGATTATTCACCGATACGTTGTCCCAATGGAGTTGCCGCTTTCCCCCGTGATTACCATCTGACTAGTCTGGTCTGGTCGAATACGGAAGGTTATCCTTGCGATAGCCATTACCGGGAGTTCTATCGGGATATCGGCTATGATCTTCCGATGGACTATATCCGCCCATATATTCATGAGCCGGAGGTTCGTGTTTTTACCGGATACAAATACTGGGCTATTACGGGTCCTACCAACGAAAAGAAAGTCTATCAGTCGGAAATAGCCGCTCAGAAGGTTCAGGAACATGCTGATAATTTCATATATAGAGTCAAGATGAAGGGACGTTCCCTAGAACCGTCGTTGCATGGGGAGGCTCCGTTCTACACTCTGGGGTTTGACGCTGAATTGTTTGGCCATTGGTGGTTCGAAGGTATTGACTGGCTTGAAGCTGTAATCAGGAGGGCCGTGGTGACCGAGGACATTGCCTTGATTACGCCGATGGACTACCTGAATGCTTCGCCTGAACTGCAAGTCGTTCAGCCGGGATATTCCAGCTGGGGGCAAGGTGGGTATTCTTCTGTATGGTTGGATGGTTCCAACGCCTGGATATACCGGCATATTCACAAGGCCATAGAACGAATGGAGGAACTGTCTATCAGATTCCCTGATCAACAGTCTCTCAAGCAACGGTTTCTGAACCAGGCCTCCAGGGAAGTCTTGCTTTCCATGGCCAGTGATTGGCCGTTCATTTTGCATAACAAGACTTCCGTCGGGTATGCCGACAAGCGCTTGCGTGATCATCTTTGCAATTTCAACCTTGTCTATGAAAACATGTGCAAGAATGCGGTGAATACGGAATGGCTGGTCAAGGCGGAGAAGCGGGACAATATTTTTCCCGACATGGACTACAATATCTTCAATCCCGATTTCAATAGTGGTCGGGGGTGATTGTTTCTAAGCTGTCATGAAAACAGCGAGAAGCCACTGGGATGCATTGGTCGTCCCGGTGGCTTTTTTTTGTTTGTCCGGCATAGGCATAGCGGTGTAGGTCCGCTACGTGTACAGCTTCATTTGAGAAAATGAAATCGTTAGCCAAGGCAAGGGCTTGGCAGTGATGCTGGGTCCGAAGGAAGCTGGAGGCGACGCCGCGAGCCTGCGGACAGAAAACGCATACAAGGCCGGATGTATGAATGAAACTGCAAATTGAAGTGAAATCCGAAGCTGAGTACATACTGTAAATACGGAGGCGAAAGGATCTGACCTACTCGATTATTTTGTTGGTGATATGTGGATATCGGATGCTAGAACACCTTACCAGATGGCGGGAATCCCCCGCCATCTCCATACCCACACGCCCACATCGCCTTTCCCGCATGAGGACGACCCGGGAACGACCCGGCGATGGTGGTGGGTGTGAACACTAATTCCAGGGCAAGCCTATAGAACAACGCTCAATGACAAGCTCCTGTGAAGGGGCTGCCTGTCATTTCCGTCTGCGTTGACGTGTCTCATGTCCAGACAACCGATGGTCGGTCATCGTGGGAGGGGACGTCCGGGATACGTCCCTGATCAACGTTTTTACTTTCAAATCATCAAATTTCGAATGTGTTTTTCCATCGGCATGATGCGTCGTCGGGCAAATCGGCTCTTGGACATGAAAATTTACCAGAACTGCCCAGGTGCTTTTTTGCGGTTTACGTTTGTTAAGTAAAATTCCTTAAACTTATATGGACTTCATATCAATTCAATTGCGTTCACAATTGTGGAGCGGTGGGAGAGAGTGTATCTTTGTGGTAGGAAGTGGGAAAAAGTCCCGGCAATGATGTCCTGCATGGTGGAGAGTGGCAAAAATGCTGACCGGTGAATACCGCAATACGATTGACGACAAAGGGAGAATTCTTATCCCGTCCCGTCTCAGGGCGTCCCTGGAAGGGGATACGTTGATCATTACCCGTGGGGTGGAGCAATGCCTGTGGATCATGCTTCCTGATTATTTCGATGTGTTGCGCCGACGGATCATGGACGGTCCCGGTGCGATGTTCGACAAACGGCTGAGATTGCTCCAGCGAAGGATCATCGCCCCGGCTCAGGAATGTGAGATAGACAAATCCGGCAGGATTAATATTCCTCCGACCCTCAGGGATTCCGCGGGACTGGTGCTGAAAGAAGAGAGCGTCATGCTCGGCGTCTACGATTACCTGGAAATCTGGAATCCGGCCGCCTACGAACAGTATATGGCTGAAAGCGACGGGGATTTCGATGAGGCGTCTCAGGCGTTGAGTGAAGATCTGAAACTCGAAGGGAGACGGTGATATGGAATATGTACATTACTCCGTCTTGCAGAGAGAAGCATTGGAACTGCTCGTACCGCCGCAGAGTCCTTCATTGATGATCGACTGTACTTTAGGGGAGGGCGGACACAGCAAGCTGTTTCTGGAGCGATATCCCCAACTCAGCGTAATCGGTCTCGACAGGGATTCTGAAATCATCGAGAAGGCTAAGACGCGGCTGGCCCCTTTTGGCGATCGTTTCCATGCCGTCAATACTTGGTTCGATGAATTCTTGGCTACCTATGACGGTAAAAGACCGGAATTGGTCCTGTTCGATCTGGGAATCTCAGTGTTCCACTATGAGGAGTCAGGCAGGGGGTTTTCATTTCGGAAGAACGAAGAGCTGGACATGAGATTGGACAAGACCGCGCCGTTGACCGTCGAGGACATAGTGAACGGATATCAGGAAGAACGGCTGGCCGATATCATCTATCAGTTCGGCGAGGAACGGTATTCCAGACGGATAGCCGCGGCGATTTGTTCTTACAGCAGGTCGAAGCGAATTACACAGAGCGACGAGCTGGCGGAAATCATCTACAAGGCGGTTCCGCCCGCATATAGATATGGAAGGATACATCCGGCGACCAGGACGTTCCAAGCGCTTCGTATCGAAGTCAACAGGGAACTGGACCGGATTGAACCAGCGTTGCGGCAGGCCATTGACTTGGTCGTCCCGGGGGGGCGGATCGGAGTGATCAGCTTTCATTCGTTGGAGGACCGCAAGGTAAAATGGCTGTTCAAAGGAGCCGCCGATGGTTGTACCTGTCCTCCAGGGGCGATGCGTTGCACCTGCGGGGGCAAGCCGACGGTGAAGATCCTCACCAAGAAACCAATCATCCCTACGGATGAAGAGTGCCGGATCAACCCGCCGTCCCGTAGCGCAAAGCTGCGGGTTGTCGAAAAGCTGGAGGAATGAACATGAGAGAAAAGGAACGGAACACTGCCAGGGCTATATCGAGGACGGAAAAAGGCGTCCTTCTGTTCATGCTGGTGTTTATCCAGGCCTGCGTTTTCGTCCCGGTATGGCAGGCTGGCGAGAATCGTTCCCTGACCATGGCCTTGCAAGACAGTGTACGGAACGTGACATTGCTGGAAGAACAGCAGCGGGTACTGCAGGCTCAGATCGCCAAGGCGCAGATGCCTGAGAATCTGATTGACTCCGCGACTGCTCAGGATATCTATTTTCAACAAATCGCCCCTGATCAGATTGTCCGTGTCGCTTCGCTGGAAGGAGGTCCGCTATGACAGCCGTAAGTTCCAGTTCCTTTTCCTATTCAATCCGCCGGGCCGCCAGCATGGCCGGTGGATTTGTCTATTTGGATGGAAAGAAGAAGTGTCTGCCGCGGATGGTCACTTCTGTGTCGATTGATTCCCGTACTTGCGGTGCTGGTTCGTTGTTCGTAGCGCTGAAGGGCGAACATTGCGATGGCCATGACTATGTTGCGACCGCAATGAGGAGAGGCGCCGCCGCGGTTCTGGTGGATACTTCGCATCTTCCTCAGGTACGTCATGATTTGGACGGATCCCAGGTGGGAATCCTCGTGGTGGAAGATACGTTGAAGGGATTGCAGTCGTTCGCCGCGGCCCATGTGGCGACCTTCCCCCTCGTGACGAAGGTCGGTGTTACCGGAAGTTGCGGAAAGACTACGACGAAAGAACTGGTTGGCTCTATCTTGTCCTGCATGGGGGAGACCGTCAGGACTCCTGGCAATCTCAATTCGGAAATAGGCTTGCCGCTGAGCGTTCTGCAAGTCGGGCCGCGGACCGAGTACGGCGTATTTGAAATGGGTGTCGACCATATCGGGGAGATGGATACCATGCTCGGTGTCTGGAAACCCGACTATGGTATCCTGACGAACATCGGTATCTCACATGTCGGCAAGATGGGTGATGTCGAGAACATCGCCAGGGAAAAAAGCAAGATTTTTCATCAGGGGCTGAAACGTGGCTTTATAGCGGAAAACTGCGGATGGAGACCCTGGATCGATGCATTGCGCAATTGTACGCTCCAGCAGTTCGGCCCGACGACTACATATGGGTTCGAAGGAGCTGAAGAACTCGGTCTTGATGGTTGGAGCATTTCCTACGCCGGTCTGAGGATGCATCTGAAGTGCGTCGGCAGACACTCGTTGCTTGATGCGCTGGCCGCGATTGGAGTAGCGCGGGAAATCGGCGCGACCGCCGGGCAGATCAAAGACGGCATCGAGAAGATGGAGCCTATAGCGGGCAGGAGCAAGGTGCTCAGCGGTGATGTGACGATTATCGAGGATTGCTACAACGCGAGCGTAGATTCTACGGGAAATATCCTTGACTACCTTGGCTCAGTGCGATGGCGCGGCGGGAAGAAAGTCGTGCTTGGTTCCATGAAGGAACTGGGGGAGCAGTCCGAACCGGCCCATGAAGCCATCGGCAGAAAAGTTCTCTCCGTGAACCCCCAAAGTACATTCCTGTACGGCAGGGAAATGGAGAGTGCCTGGAATCTGTTGCGTCGCAGCGGGTATGGCAGGACATTGTTCTTTACTGACGACTATCAGGAGTTGGAGACAGCCGTTCAGAAGGATACGCACAAGGGTGACTTGTTCCTGTTGAAGGGTTCCCGTGCCATGGCGATGGAACGGTTGGTTCCCGCGATCCGGTCCGTCGGCTGAGAGTCGGAAGCGTAGAGGAAAAATCAATGGCGCTTCGGACGTTGCGCCGTCGTGCTGGCCGCGATGGCTCTTCGTTGTCTATGGAGAGAAGTATTTTATCGATAAAGTTGCCAAACTTGAATGAAATAAAGGGGATGCCGATGTTTTTCTTGTTTTCGGAGGGATCGTTCGCAGTACAAATGATCAGAGTACTGGCCGCATTGCTGGTTTCGTGGGGACTTACGTTTGTTTTTGGCCGTCGTCTGATCGGTATCCTGAAGAAAAAGAATGCCGAGGTTCCCATCAAGCCAGAACTTGTAAAGGAGCAGGCGGCGAAGGCGGGAACTCCGTCCATGGGGGGGATTTCTTTTCTGGTCGGTATCTCGGCGGCCGTTCTGTTGCTGGGGGATGTCACTGACGGGTATACTTGGATTCCTCTGGTAGGGATGTGGTTGTTCGGTCTGGTTGGACTTGTCGATGATATCCTGAAAATAACGCGAAAGGACAGTGACGGCCTGAAAAGTGGACAGAAACTTGCCATGCAGGTGCTTGCCGCCGCCACGGTACTGAGTCTTACCGCGTTTTGCAGTCAGTTGCAGGAGACTGTCGTCACGATTCCATGGAGTCCGGAGAAGTCGATCGATATCGGCGGTTGGTATCGGATCGCCGCCCTCGTCTACATACTGTATTTCGTCAATGCGGTGAATATTACTGACGGGCTTGACGGGTTGGCCGCTGGTAATGCGTTTCCCGTCGTGCTGATGATCACCACTATCAGCGTCATTTTTGGACATGGGATCTATGGCGACTATGTTCAACCCACCGTTGCGACGGGGGGGATGGACATGGCTATCGTCGGCGCGGCGGTGTTGGGCGCTTTGCTTGCGTTCCTCTGGTTCAACAGCAAACCTGCCCAGATGTTCATGGGCGACTGTGGCAGCCATGCGATTGGTTCGGTAATCGCGATCTTCGCCCTCCTGTTGAAAATCGAGCTTGTCGTTCTCGTTGCTTCCGGCGTTTTCCTCGTGGAGTTCGCCACCTCTTTCATCCAGATTTTTGCTATCCGGGTCAAGGGTCGGAAAGTATTTCCAATCGCTCCGTTGCACCATGTATACGAACGACAGGGGATATCGGAAAACAAGATTGTCGATCGGTTCAGAATCGTCGGGTATCTGTGTGTTGTCGTAGCGTCGATTCTGTTCCTTGTAAAATATTTGTAAACACTTCTTTTCCCTGTTGGGAAAAGGATGACGATGCGGTATATTGGGATCGTCAGGTTGATGAACGTCATTGGAGGATGGACGCTGCCATGTTGGAAAGCGGAAGACAGTACGATGATTGGAAATACGCTGGAGAGGAACGGCCGGACGGACGTCGTCCGTTGTCGAGCGGCTTCGATCCATCCGTCGGCGGAGGAATGAGCGCATTCACGTTCCTATGCGTCGTAGTTGCGTTGACGGGCGTCGGTTTGGTCATGATGTACAGCGCCTCCTACGACGAAGCACTTTCCCATGGTCTTCCGCATCACTACTATTTCCTGCGTCAGGCAATGTTTATCGTACTTGCCGCCATATGCTCAGTCATCATACGGTTCATGCCGATGAAATGGATTCGGAAGTGTTCGCCATTGCTGCTGGCGGTCTGTCTCCTCCTGATGCTCATGACGCTGTACACGCCGTTCGGACAGACCCGGATGGGGGCCAGAAGATGGTTGAGCATAGGGCCTTTGCCTTCATTCCAGCCCTCCGAGCTGGTAAAATTGTCTTTGATACTTTTTTTGGCGAGTTGGTTTTCATCCGAGAAGCATGAGCAGGCCAAGTTGCGGCGTTTTTTTGTCCCCGCCCTTGTAGTGTTGTTGTTCGCCGCTCTGATTCTTTTGCAACGCGACTATTCCACAACGATCGTCTATCTCTGCGTCTGTCTTTCCCTGTTCGTCGTCGGTGGAATTTCCTTTGGCTGGATGTCCCTGTTCATTGCGTTCCTGGCGGTTCCCGCTGTTTTCGTCTTGTTCCTCGCACCCTATCGGGTCAAGCGACTGGCCGCTTTTTTCTTTAGCGACATGGATACCGCGGGTATCAACTGGCAGGTCACAAATGCGAGGAAAGCTATTGCGGCGGGAGGCTGGACAGGAGTCGGACTGGGAAATGGAGTGTACAAGCTTGGCTTGATCCCCGAAGTGCAGAGCGATTTTATCTTTGCTTCAATCGCCGAGGAGACGGGTTTTTTCGGGATCCTGTTGATTTTCATCTTGTTCTTCCTCTTTGCGTTGCTTGGCTACCGTACATGGTTGAGAATGATGGACAGGGATCGTTTCCTGGCGTATACGGCGTTCGGTATCACGACCATGATTATCGGACAGGCGCTGGTGAATGTCGCGGTAGTGACGGGAGTGCTGCCACCGACGGGCATCCCGTTGCCCTTCTTTTCACAGGGGGGGACGAATCTGTTTGTCGTGCTGTGCGAATGCGCCTTGCTTTACCGCATCATGCTGATCGCCGGCGGTCGCCTGGAACCTGACAGGCTTCTCCGGGGGAGGCGAAAGAAGGTGAGGAAGGTTGAGGCGGAACCCGCCGCCGTAAACGTATCGAGGGAAGTGGACGAATTCTATTTCCCGGAAGGTTCATCTAGACATGACGGGTAGACGTGCGCATGCGTCGGGGGTTCCGGCCTCAGTAAAGATATTGTTGTTGCTCGCCGTGGTCGTGGTCCTGCTCGCTTGGTATTCCCTGCGGTATATTCCGTATTTCGATGTGCAGAAGGTCGTGGTCACGACGAATAGAAACGCCTGGCAAGTCCCGCTGGCGGCGAACAGGATCGCCGGGCCGTTGAAGGGGCTGTCCCAGTTTGAACTGAGGCTGTCGGAGCTTGAAAAACGATTTGAACAGCTTCCCGTCGTGCAGCGGGCGACGGTGCGCAGGGATATGCCGGATACGCTGCTAGTGGAGCTTGAGCTGGTCGTTCCGCAGGCGCTGGTTTCCGCCGCCGGCGCTGATGGTACGTCGCTCGGCGTGTATCTTGTTAAAAATGACAGGCTGCTGGCGCTTCCTGACGAAGACCGCGCTTTGTATGGTGATACGGTCTTTACTATAGAAGTTCCGCCAGAATACGCCTCGGTATTGGTGAGATATGGCCTGGACGATGGCTTTCGGACCGTACTGGCGCTGGCTGCGGAGCTGAGCGCTTCCGCCGATACCCGCAATGCCTTGATAACGAAGATAAAATACGATAATAATAGTAGTAACAACTTTGGACGAATGGTGTTGGAGCTTTCTTCCTGCGACGCCCAGCTTTGGGTGAGGGAACCTGTTTCAGCACAGTTGATCGCCAAATCCATCGCACTCATCGTACAGGACGAGGCCAAGGATGCGCTCCGGTTCATGGAGCAGGCTCCGAAACGGTATGACCTATACGCTGATGCGATGGTGCGACGGTAATGGGTTCGTCTGAAGGAGTGATTTGGAGGTGCCCAAGTGGCTGGAGACAAGGTCTTGATGGGGCTGGATATCGGCAGTTCGTGGGTGAGGGCGGTCATCGGATCCGTTTCTCGCGACGGACAGCTGATGATCGACAGCATCTGCGAGCGTCCGAGTGAAGGGGTGCGTAGCGGAGCCATCGTCAACATAGAGCAGACGTTGAAGACTATCACTTCGGTGGTGACGGAGGCTGAACTTCAGGCGGGGGCCGAAGTACAGCAGGTGATCATCGGCGTTGGCGGCGACCATGTCGAAGGCATCCCCAGCCAAGGTGTCGTTGGAATCAATGCGAAGGATCAGGAAATCAAGAGGGAGGATATCTATCGGTCTCTGGAAGTGGCCAGGGCGTTCGACTTGCCTATGGACAGGGAAATCCTCCATACGCTGGTGCAGGATTTCCGTGTAGATGGACGTGATGGCATCAAGGATCCCGTCGATATGCTCGGGCATCGCCTGGAGAGCCGGGTTCTCGTTGTCACGGGATCTTCCTCCATCTGCCAGAATGAGCGTAAGTGCTTGCAGCGCGCTGGATTGCAGGTTCAGCGGATGATACTTCAGCAACTTGCTGACGCGGAAGTCGTGCTGAGCGTCGAGGAAAAGGAGATGGGGACCATCTTGATCAATATAGGCGGCGGTGTGACGAACATGATCGTCTACAGTGGGGGAGCCCCGTGCTATGCCGGTGGCGTCAACCTCGGCGGGTCCAACGTTACCGGAGATATCGCCTACATACTGAACAAGCCCAAAGCCGTCGCGGAACAGGTGAAGTGCGAATATGGATGCTGTCATATCCCGTCGGTAGCGAATGATGACATGGTTCTGATTCCTCAGGTCGGAGGGCTGCCTTCAATCAAGATGCCGAAAAAAGAACTGAGCAAGATCATTGAGCCGCGCATGGCCGAGATTTTTTCCATGTTGCAGGTGGAGCTTGAGAAAAAGCAGATTCGCGGCTCTTTCGGCGGCGGAGTCGTCCTGGTGGGTGGCGGCGCGTTGCTTAGCGGGGCCACGGAACTGGCCAGCGAGATATTCCGGCTTCCGGCTCGTATCGGTTTCCCGGAGGCTTTGCCTGGTCTGGACCGTTCCTACATCAATCCCCGCTATAGTACCGTGCTGGGGCTGCTGAAGAGCGAGGCGAAGAAATATCGCGATGTTTCCGGAGCGGCGAACTCTGGCCGTCGCGAGGGGAAGGAAGCCCGTCAAGGCGGTGTAGGCAAGAAGATCAAGGGTTTTTTCCGGACGTTGTTCTAGGACCGGACGTTGTCAATGAGAATACATGAGCCACAGCCTATTGTGGCGAAGGATGAATAGCATGGATTTAGGGATGATTGAAGATCTGTTGCAAGATGAGCAGACTCCCCCGACCGACATCAAGGTGATTGGCGTCGGTGGAGCGGGTGGCAACGCGGTGAACCGCATGATCGCGAGCGGGCTCAAGAAGGTCACGTTCGTCACCATGAATACCGATGTGCAGGCCTTGCAACGTTCCAATGCGCAGGTTCGCATGCCGATCGGCCGGGAATTGACCGGTGGGCTTGGAGCTGGCGGCGTTCCTGATGTCGGTGAAAAGGCCGCTGTGGAATCCAAAGATGAAATCAAGAACCTGCTGGATGGCACCGACATGGTGTTCATCACCGCGGGTATGGGCGGCGGAACTGGTACTGGTGCGGCGGCCGTCGTCGCCGAGGTTGCGAAGTCCGTCAACGCGCTGACTGTCGCTGTCGTTACGACGCCCTTTGCGTTTGAAGGTAAAAAGAAACTCCAGCTGGCCCAGGCCGGCATTGAGAAGCTGCGCAAGCAGGTCGATACATTGATTCTGATTCCGAACCAGTACCTGCTGAAGGTCGTGGAGAACAACACTCCGATCAAGCAGGCGTTCCTGATGGCCGACGAGGTCCTGTATCAGGGGGTGCAGGGTATCAGTGAACTGATCACTGAACCCGGCGAAATCAATATCGACTTTGCCGACGTCAGGACCGTCATGAAAGGTCGCGGCGACGCCCTGATGGGAATCGGCTTCGGTGAAGGTTCCAACCGCGCCGTTGACGCCGCGAGGGCGGCTATCAGCAATCCTCTGCTGGAAAACGCTTCCATCGACGGCGCCAAGAGTGTTCTGGTCAATCTTTCCGGCGGCGACAACCTGACGTTGCAGGAATATCAGGATGTCGTTGAGATCATTACCGAGAATTGCGCTGAGGATGCGCTGATTATCGCGGGACAGGCGTTCAATCCGGAACTCGGGGACAGAATCAAGGTTACTGTCGTCGCGACGGGCTTTGAACGGAAGGATGATGTCGTCGGCGCGGAAGTCGGCGCCGATATCCCTCGCAGAAAGTTTGAATCAGTTTCTTCGGAGCCGAAACCGGCTCCTGCTTCAGCCGCTACGGTTGCGTCAGCTGAAACATCTGAACATGGAAAACCCGCGGCTTCCACCGCGAACAATGACGCGGAAGTCATTACCGTAAATCGATGGCAGGATTTGCAGCAGCAGTTGGGCAAACGACAGCCGGGCAACGACTATTCGTTCCCTGCGGTTCTTCGCTATTCACGCGGTGAGAATGAAGACGACTGATTCCGATGTCGATTCCTGAAGTCCCGTCCGCGCGTTTGTCGGATGATTTTCATGAGTATCTCATGTTGGAACGGCGGCTCTCCAGAGCCACCGTTTCCGTATACAGGCGGGAGGTGTCTCTGTATCTCCAGTATTTTGATGACAGGAACATGTCGGTGATTACTGTGACGGCTTCGGACATCTCCCACTATTTGGTGGACCGGTCCGGGGATGGAAAGCTGACGGCCCGGACGCAGGCCCGCAACATGACCGCCTTGCGCAGTTTCCATCGGTTTCTTGTACATCGAAAATATCGTCACGACAATCCCATGGAATTGCTCGATCCGCCGAAATTGCCCGTTTCACTGCCTCGCGCCGTAAGCTATGACGCCGTTGACGCATTGCTGTCCGTGATAGACCGGGACGATCCCTCTGGCCTTGGCATGAGGGATTTGGCGATGTTCGAGCTGATTTATTCCTGCGGATTGCGCGTCAGCGAGGCGAACTCAATTCGAATCGGCGACTATTTCCCGAAAGAAGGGGTGATCAGGGTCATCGGCAAGCGGGACAAACAACGGATCATTCCCGTCGGGGAAGTCGCGAAGGACTATCTGGCAAAATACATAGCCGACGTCCGCCCGAAGTTGCTCGGAGCGCATTTTCGCGAGCAGGCGCTGTTTGTCGGACGACGGGGAAAGCCGCTGACGAGGGCGTTGATCTGGAAACGGTTCAAGCACTATTGCGATATCGCTGGAATCGATGCGAAAGTCCATACGCTGCGCCATAGTTTCGCTACACACCTGCTTCGCGGTGGCGCCGACCTGCGGAGTGTGCAGGAGCTGCTGGGCCATAGCGACATCGGAACGACACAGATTTATACGCATGTGGATACAGATGACCTGCGGGATGCGTTCATGCGGCACCATCCCGATGCCCATGATCATGAGGGCGATGATACGAAGGGGGGAATGAATTCCGTATGAGCATGCTGTGGATTCTCTGTCCGCTGATACTGATCGCGGGGATGGTGGACTCGATCGCGGGCGGCGGCGGGCTGATTTCGTTGACAGCCTATTACGCCGTAGGGCTTCCTCCGCATCTGGCCCTGGGAAACAACAAGTTCTCCTCGCTCTGGGGGACCGCCGTCGCCTGTTGGCGCTATATGCGTTCCGGCCATATCAACTGGAGCTATGCGCTATTGTCCGCGGCGGGGGCTTTGACTGGTTCCGCATTGGGCGCGAGACTCTCATTACTGGTCGATGAACGGTATCTTCAGTTGCTGCTGGTCGTGATCGTGCCTGCGTTGGCCGTGTTTATCCTGTGGAAGCCTGATTTCGGCAGGAGTGAACATGCCGTCGGTTCCTGCATGATGGTGTTTTTGTCCATTGCCGCCGGTTTCGTCACAGGGTGCTACGACGGGTTCTTCGGGCCTGGCGCGGGAATGTTCATGACTCTTGCGTTCTCAACAGTACTGGGTCTTGATATGGTAACTGCCAGCGGCAATGCCCGTCTGGTGAACCTCTCCTCTAACTTTGCCGCGTTGATTACGTTCGTCGTCAATGGAAACGTCAATTATGCGATTGGAATTCCCTGCGCCCTCTGCGGAATTCTTGGCAACTACATCGGTTCCGGCATGGCGATCAAGGATGGTGTCAAGGTGATTCGCCCAGTCATGCTGGTCGTGCTGTTCCTGTTGTTGCTGAAAATCGTTCTTGATTTGTTTTTCTGATGTCCACTCTGGTCTCCAGCAGCGTGTTTGGGCTGTATTTCCTAGAAAAATGCCGCGTCCGCGAATGCCGTTCCAAATATTTTTTTCGCTGTTTCTGAATCACCAGCGGGTTTTTCGTTGAATTACAGGTATGAACGACCAAGAAAGAAAATTATGTGTCTCCTGTCTGCCGGGATTGAACGGTCTGCAATCGCTGGCCGTATGCATGACCGGTGTAACTATTTCGCAGATTCTGGGCTTTACCCGTGCGTCCTTCGTGGAGTTCCTTGTTGAGAACGGCATTGTTTCACAGACGGCGGCCTGTGCCGGGATTCTCAAGTTCGACCCCTTCGTTGTCGAGCGTGACGCACAGATGCTTTCGAGTTGGCTTTCGATTGGCGGGCATGAGGTCGTATTCCTTGGCGACTCTGACTACCCCCGGTACCTCGCCATGGGCGATTCGCCTCCGTATCGGCTCTGTGTTGTCGGAAGCATCCCTGCGGCTGTCACGCTTTCCGTCGCTGGGACAAGGACGCCGACTGGATTGACCGTCTGCGAATGCTACCGGTTCGGACTTGACGCGGCTTTGAACGGTACTGGAATTGTTTCGTCACTTTCCGCAGGATGTGATCAGGCATGCGCACAGGGAGTTGTGGATGCGGGAGGCCGTTGCTGGGTGTTGTTGCCCTGCGGCCCTGAATATCCGTATCCCGCATGCCCTCGGCTCCGAGATGCGATAATCGGTCGGGGAGGAGGCCTGCTTTTTCCTCATCTGCCTTCCGATGTGCCCCGGAAGTGGCATTTTCATCAACGCAATGATGCGCTCGCCGGTATTTCACCGTGGCTTGTACTGTTCCAAGGCGGGGCGGCGTCGGGCGTGTTGCTTTGCGCTGATTCCGCACTGCGGCAGGGGCGGGATGTGGCCGTACACCGTTGCGGCGCCGCCGACCTTCCTTCATCCAGGGGAACTCATTCATTGGTCGGGGATGGCGCGGTCGTCATAGATGGATATTCTCGACTCGCTGAAATTTCATCAGAACTGTATCGGCGGGGGGAAGGCGTCAGACGGATAGCTTCCGGCGGGCTTTCTTCTGTGGATCTTCGGCGGGGAGAACTGAACGGGGCGTTGTACCGTTACCGAAATGCATGGTATAGTTCGGACTATGGACAAAATTGAAGAGGACGCCGTCCTTTGCGGGAAGGAACTTCATGACGTCAATGAAACGGCGGTCTCCGAGTACCTTGCGTACCTTCGGGATGTCAGGAAACTTTCGGACTATACGGAAATTTCATATCATCACGACCTGATGAAGCTTGTTGAGTTCCTTGACGCACGACGGCTTGGCGTTTTCGAGATGACGGACGTGGATGCTCGTGCGTTTGTTCGGGAACTGTTGAAACGCGACAACGGCAGGGATGGGGTGTTTTCCCCCAGCAGCGTGAACAGGACGCTGTGCGGGATCCGCAGTTTTTTCCATCATTTCTATCAGCTGGGCCGTTGTTCCTGCAATCCCTTTTCGGAAATCAGCTCAGGCCGCAAGCGCGTCAGGCTGCCGAACGTACTAAGTAAAGATGAAGTCAGGCGGATCATCGATCTTCCATGGGATGATTTTGCTTCATTACGCGATGTGATGATGTTCAATCTGTTCTATTCGACGGGTTGCCGTCTGAGCGAATTGCTCTCGATGGATGAATCCGACATTGACTTGACTGAGGCGAGGGCGCTTGTCAAAGGCAAGGGATCGAAGGAGCGGTATGTGTTCCTTACTGACCACGCGAAGTCGCTGCTTGTTGAGTATCTGCCGCGCAAAAGGGCGTTGCAAGTACGTTGCGGTATCGATTCGCCTAAAGATTTCTCCGCTTTGCTGGTGAACCTTCGTGGAAAACGGTTGTCGGCGGCGGGCGTCCATAGTATCTTTGAGACATATCAGGTCAAGTTGGGGATGCAGAAGCAGTTTACGCCGCATGTGCTGCGCCATAGCTTCGCCACGCATCTGCTGGACAACGGCTCTGGTATCCGTGTGGTACAGGAACTGCTTGGACATTCCAGTATCTCCACGACGCAGATTTATGCGCATGTATCAAATGAACGTTTGCGGAAGGTGTATCTCCAAAGCCATCCGCACGGAAGGAAAGAGAAGTGAGTTTCAGAGGGACGACGATTGTCGCGGTGCGAAAAAACGGCCATGTGGCCATAGCCGGAGACGGTCAGGTTACCGCCGGCGAGACGGTAATGAAGGGCAACGCCCGGAAAGTCCGCCGGTTGTTTGATGGAAAGGTGATCACAGGGTTCGCCGGCGCTACCGCGGACGCCTTCACTTTATTTGAGCTTTTTGAGAAAAAGCTGAAACAGTTCAACGGGGATCTGACCCGCGCCGCGGTGGATCTCGCCAAGGAATGGAGGATCGACAGGAACCTGAGGAAGCTTGAGGCTATGATGCTGGTCTCCGATGGCAAGAAAATTTTCTTGATCAGCGGTACAGGCGATGTCCTTGAACCTGAATATGATGCGATCGGCATTGGGAGCGGAGGCAACTACGCCCTTGCGGCCGCCCGCGCGTATCTTGATTCCGCAGTGGAGCTTGGTGCGGTGGATATCGCGCGCAAGAGTCTGGAGATCGCATCTACGATCTGTATCTATACCAACGGTTCTATCATCGTGGAGGAAATGTAACTCAAATGGAACAGCAGAAGAATATTATGCTCGACGACATGGTTCCCGCGCAGATCGTGAAGGAACTGGATAAATATATCATCGGACAGGACAAGGCGAAGCGGACCATCGCCGTCGCGCTACGCAACAGAACCCGTCGCAAGCGGCTTCCTGAAGGGATTCGGGACGAGGTCTCGCCGAAAAACATCATCATGATCGGGCCTACCGGAGTGGGTAAGACAGAAATCGCCCGGCGTATCGCGAGATTGTCCAACGCTCCGTTCATCAAGGTCGAGGCGACTAAATATACTGAAGTCGGGTATGTCGGCCGTGACGTGGAATCGATGATTCGTGATCTGATGGGCATCGCGGTGCAGATGGTGAAGAAAGAGATGGCGCTGGCTCAGGAAGACGTGGTGAAACGCCGGGTGGAGGATCGCCTGATTGACCTGTTGCTTCCCGATCTGAAGAAAAATCCTCCGGAGGAGACCGCCGATGGCGGTACCAAGGACATTGTGGTAAGCGGTGGAGCTCCTTCGGATTTTTCAGAAGCGACCGATTCTACGAAGGAAAAGTTCCGCAGGATGCTTCAGGATGGGAAGTTTGATGACAAGGAGGTCGAGATTACCGCGGCGGCCCGGTCCCAAGGAATTGGTATTGAGATGATGGGTAGCGGTAACTTGGAGGATATCCAGGACGCCATGAACAGCCTCGGCAGTATCTTCGGTAACAAGGCGAAGCGCCGTAAAGTGACCATTAGGCGGGCGAGGGAGATTTTTAACGATGAAGAGATGGAGAAGAGCGTTGACCAGGACCGTGTGATCGATGAGGCGAAGGAGCGCACCGAGCAGATGGGGATTGTCTTCATTGACGAGATTGACAAGATCGCCGGGACGAACGGCGCAAGTTCCGGTCCCGATGTTTCCCGGCAGGGCGTCCAGCGGGATATTCTGCCGATCGTCGAAGGTACGAAGGTTTCCACAAAGTGGGGAATCATCGACACGACTCATATCCTGTTCATAGCGGCTGGAGCTTTCCATATCTCAAAGCCCTCCGACCTGATCCCGGAATTGCAGGGGCGCTTCCCGTTGCGCACGGAGCTCGACGATCTGAAGACTGAAGATTTCTTCAGGATTCTGAAGGAACCAGAAAACGCCATCACGAAACAGTATCATGAATTGTTGAAGACGGAGGGCGTGGACGTCCGGTTCACTGACGATGCGATTAACCGTATCAGCGAGATCGCCTGGGAAGTGAACAGCACCAGTGAGAACATCGGTGCGAGGCGTCTGTACACAATCATGGAGCTGTTGCTTGAGGAGCTTTCATTCAGTGCGTCGGAGCTCGCCGGTCAGACCGTGACGATTACTCCGGCCTATGTCGATCAGCGTTTGAACGATATCGTAAGCAACCAGGACCTCAGCCGATATATCCTGTAGGAGCTGTTCGTGAAGTATATTACGATCATCGCCAGAAATTATGATGAAGCCGTCCGCAAGGGCCGCGCCCAATATGGCGAGGCCTTGCGGATTCATAGCCGGAGGGATATTCCCGTTCGCGGCGGTTTCCTGTGGCTTGGCAAGAGGACCAGGACGGAGATCACCTGCTATCTTTCTGAATCCGGCAATAGGGGCGGCGAGGACCGCGAAGCTTTGCTGAAGGAGTTCGAGCTCGAAGCACGGACTCCCGCGCCCGGTACCGCGAATGCGACTGGCGGATATTCCTCGCGAAGTGAACCTCCGCAAGCCATGACTGATCCGGTCCCTTCGGAATCCGGGGACGCCAGCGCCGACGGTGCATCCAAAGCGCTGACGACTTCCGGCCCCGGTCCCGCTGTCGGCGCGGCTTCTGCTTCGGGTGATGTTCCAGAATCATCCAAAGGCTTTTCTGATGGAACTTCATCTTCCGTACATGGGCGGTTCGAGGATTTGCTGGAGCATGGAAGAGAGCTATTGCTGAAGAATGACTTTTCACGCGGGTATATTGATTCAACGCTTGAAGTACTGCGTGCTGAACAGAATTCCCTTCAGATTGTCCCAAGCCCGGAGGAGTTTGAATTGCGTCTTGTGGACCATATTCTGGCTTCCGTCGAGATCGATCACGCCAGCCAGCTACATCCTCCCAAGGTGTTCATTCTCCTTGGGCCGACGGGAATCGGCAAGACGACGACGATTGCGAAAATCGCCGCGTTGTACGGTACGTTGCCTCCTGAAGAATTCCGCCGCAAAGTCGCCATCATCACTCTGGATACGTTCCGCATCGGTGCATACGAGCAGATAGCGTCTTTTGGCGAAGCGCTGTCCATTCCGGTTTTCAGCGCGGAAGGGGAGGATGAATTCTATCGTCTGCTTGACGAACTGTCCGGCTATGACTTGATTCTTGTCGATACGATTGGCAAGAGCCCCCGGGACAAGGAACTCGCCGTCAAGCTGAAAACACTTTTGTCGGTTCCTTCGAAGGAGGGGACGAAGTGCTACCTCGCGGTCAGCGCCTCCATGAAGGAAGCGGACATCTGCAAGGCGCTGGAACAGTTCAGTCCATTCGGTATCGAAAGCTTGGTCGTCACCAAGACGGACGAGACCCAGACTATCGGGAACATCGTGAGCATCGGCCAGGAACGCAAGCTGCCGCTTCTGTTCATCACCGATGGGCAGAAGGTCCCCAAGGATATCCACAAGGCGTCCAGCGCATATGTGCTGAACCTCCTTCAGGGGTTCAGCATGGATTTCGGCGCATTGTGGGAGAACCAGATATCCCAGTGAGCTTTTCGCCCGTCCGTCCAACGAAAACAAGGTCGTGCGTGGCGTTGCGCTGATCGCAGACGCGGGCGGTGAGGGAAAATCAAACGGATGAACTCCTTTCCTCTTTATACTTGTTGATTCTGTACGCATCCATTTACATAACCGGCGAACTCAATGGCGATATCCATGATGAATTTGCCGATGATGCTTTTTTTCGTATGGCTTTTGCGTGAGAATTCAACCTCGACTTCCTCATCGCCGGGTAGCGTGGTGTTGATTGTCGCATGGACGCTGGAAAGAATTTTCGGTCTCGCGGACGGCGAATGGGCGAATACTTCACAGCTGATGATTGAATCGTACGGTATCAGCCTGATGTCGTTTTTTCTCGTGAGGCAAAGCATTTTCGCTTCATGGTCCATGCAGAGCAGTATGCCTTCGTCGCAGTCGTTGACAAATGAGTGCTTTTCGCTGAAGTTCAGTCTCTTTTTCTTCATGAACGCCAGAGTATCAAGTTCCAGTTGCGCCATGACTTGCTTGTACTGCGCGGCTGCGACCGCTTTTCGTTTCTTGCTGGTCAGCATCGTATAGAGGTTCCACAGGGTAAAGGCGATTAGCGCCAACGCTATGATATAGAGAATGATTTGTGAAACTGTCATGGCAACCTCCGGCGGCATGAATCGGGATTTTTTTATCAACGACACCATAATGTACCATGATATCCTTTTCTGTGGGAGTCCCCCGAACATGGAAATCCGTTGCGCTGATTCTATGCACGAAAATGCTGGCTCAGATTAAAAAACTGGGGTACACTACATCTTGTTTCATTTGAAACATAATGAATCATAATGCAATGGAGTAAGCAGTGACCAAAATCCTCGTAATCGTCCCCTACCGGGAACTGCAAGATATGTTTGACAATGCCATCGGGCAAGCTGACACCAGCGGGTTGGATATCAGGACGACACATGTGTATGGCACTGACCCGAGGAAGCTTGAGTATTTGTCCGATTATGACATCATTGTCGCGCGAGGCATCACCAGCGCCGCGATCGGCCGCTTTTTCCCAAACATCCACAGAGTCGACATAACGATTTCATCAAGCGACCTTATCTCAGCCATTTGGCAATGCAAGCGGGACTATGGCATCAGGCCTGTCGGCATACTTGTCGCGGACGATGGTATCTGCAACCCCAAGCAACTTGAGGATCTCGTCGGGATGCCAATAAGTCTTGTTCAAATCAAGGATGAGGACACGGTACCCGCGGTAATCGAACAGCTTTCAAAACAGGGATGCGAAGTCTTTATCGGGGGATTGACCGTGTGCAGGGTCTGCGAAGGCATAGGCGTTCCCTACGTCCACATCAAGACCGGAGATGCCGCTGTGGTTCGTGCCGTTACCGAGGCTATCACAGCCGCCCGTACTCTTGACAAAGAGCGCACGCGGGCGAACCTGCTGGCTACCGTTTTGAACAATTCCAAGGATGCGATGCTGGCGATCAACAACTATGGCATGGTCATCGCGGCGAACAGCCCCGCCAATCAGTTGTTCTTTGATGATCCGCAGGACCGCCTGTACGGCCGGCACGTCAGTTCCTTCTACCCCGATGCCCAATGGATGTCCACCTTGGAGACTGGCGTCGAGCTGGAAATGATCCAGTCGGTGAACAATGAACAGCTGCTGGTCACGCAAGTACCGATCATGGTTGATTCTGAAAGCGTCGGCGTTCTCATCACATTGCAGAATATCGAGACGATTCGTGAGACTGAACATAAAATCCGCACGGAGATGCACAAGAAGGGGCTTGTCGCCCGCTATCATTTCAGCAATATCCTTTGCGAGAACGCCGCGATGCGCCAGTTGATTGTGAAGGCCCTGCGGTATAGTCAGGTGGACAGCAACGTGTTCATCGTCGGAGAGACGGGAACGGGAAAAGAACTGTTCGCCCAAAGCATCCACAATGCCAGCAACCGAAGCGCCCAACCGTTTGTCGCGGTGAACTGTGCGGCATTGCCTGAACAGCTTCTCGAAAGTGAGTTGTTCGGCTATACGGAAGGGGCTTTCAGCGGCGCTGCGAAGGGTGGAAAGCCAGGGCTGTTCGAGCTCGCCCACAAGGGGACCATCTTCCTTGACGAAATAGGGGAAATGCCCATTCTGTTGCAGGCGAAGATACTGCGCGTACTCCAGGAAAAGGAAGTCAGGAAAATAGGAGGTGACCAGGTCGTGCCTGTGGATGTCCGAATCATATGCGCGACGAACCTCAATATCCATGAACAGATCCGCAAAGGTCTGTTCCGGGCTGATTTGTTCTATAGGATCAATCTGCTTAGCGTCGTCATTCCGCCGCTACGTGAGCGGAAAGAGGACATCGGTGTTATTTTCAAGCATTTCATAACGATGTTCTCTGGACAATTCAACTTCAAGGCGCCAGTCATTACGCAGGATGCGATTCTGGAATTGGAGCGATACCGGTGGCCGGGTAACATACGGGAACTTCGCAATTGCGCCGAACGCCTCATTGTATTGAATTCAAGCGCGCGGATTGATGCGCATGCGATACAGAACCTTGAACTCGGCCGTGAGGAAATGCCACGGCTCAAGGAGCCTGATGACATGCCGATGTCCGAGCCTCAAATGAGCATGCCAGCAGGAGGCGATCCGCCGGTTTTATGGAACCGACTCCCGTCCGAAGAGCTGTACAGGCGTTTCGTAGAGAGTGGAATGAGCCGCGAACAATTTTCCCAGATGACCGGGATCAGTAGAACGACACTGTGGAGGAAGTTCTCGACGATGGGGACCTCCGGTGCGGCTGATGCATCTCTATGACAAGTACGCGAGCGAAGCGGAACTGAGGAATCGTCCTGTTGCGTTAAATTCGCAACCTCATTTCAGTTATTTTCTTTGATGTTTCATTCGAAACGTTCTATATGAAACAATATGAAACATAGTTGGGTAATTCAGCTTTTTTCTATCTTGATGTGATAATCTTCATGTCAAAAATGCTAAGAAAATATTAATTATTTGCAATACCATGTTTTGTAGTGAAAAATTAACATATTCATAACGCATGTTCGGCATGCATCGGTTCTTTTCAGATAATGTGGCACGTTTCTTGCTGACAGATATCTATGCGATGGGTTCGGTATGCCCGGCGGTCGCATGATATAAGAGGATAGGAGAAATACGGATGGAACGGAAGCCGATACTGGGGATACTGCTGGGTGACGGGGCCGGGGTGGGGCCGGAGATCGTGGCGAAGTGCGCGGGGGCGCACTTCTTCGACGGGTACTGCCGCCCGATGGTGATAGGGGAC
>Ga0208436_1021_pt1 | contig 5653 bp, 5 predicted proteins | sample RumMetMCoCulture_FD_188357 | JGI IMG/M metagenome (GOLD analysis project Ga0208436, IMG submission 188357) | Rumen microbial communities from New Zealand - Rumen Methanol Enrichment MEC1 Co-Culture (SPAdes) (version 2) | ecosystem: Host-associated > Mammals > Digestive system > Stomach > Rumen...
GGCTGCCCGCTCCGATAGTGACGTGCGCGCACGGCACGGCGTACGACATCGCGGGCAGGGGCGTGGTGAGGACGAGCGCGTTCGAGAACGCGGTGAGGATGGCCTCCCGCATGGCCAACCACCTCGCACAGCAGAATAAATAAGGGGATTTTGAAATGAACGAGAAGGTTAAACGGCTGTTTAACGCAAAGATACTCATTCCGATAGCGACCACGATCATCAGCATCGTGTTCATCTGGATGGGACTTGGGAAATATGGCTTCTGGCATCAACTGAAAGGACCAATGCCTGGTTTCTTCCCCGTGATCATCGGCTTTGCGATGCTCGTCGTAAGCATGCTGGCGTTCTTCCAGTCATTTAAGGAAGACGCTCCTGAGTTTCCGCTCGCGAACTGGCTGGTCCCGCTTGGTTTGCTGGCGTTGATCGCCGCATCCTATATCATTGGCATGATTCCTGCGATTGCGATCTATATGATTGTCTGGCTCAAATGGTATGAGAAATGCACATGGAGGGCTACGATCATTGCTTTCGTGATCATCATGGCGATTGTCGTCGGAGCATTCTCAATGTGGCTTCGGATAGATTTCCCGAAAGGGCTTGTCTACAATCTTATTTTTAGGTAGGGGGCGATATGGAAAACATCCAGATGCTTTTGCAGGGGTTCGGTGTCGTCTTCACGTTCCAGAATATCGGAGCATGCCTGTTGGGCGCGGTTCTGGGTCTGATCGTCGGCGCCATGCCCGGCATCGGTTCTCTGGCCGGCGTCGCCCTGTTGCTGCCGCTGACCTACAAGTTCAACCCGACGACGGCGATCATCATGCTGGGAGCCCTATATTATTCAAACATGTACGGCGGGTCGTTCAGCGCGATATTGCTCAACATCCCCGGCGACAGTCCGGCGGTCATGACGACGCTGGACGGCTATCCGATGGCGACGAAGCGCAATAGACCCGGACAGGCGTTGTTCACCGCCAACATGGCTTCCTTTATCGGCGGTACAATCGGCATGATCATCCTGACGTTCATGGGGCCGGCGCTCGCGGATATCGGTCTGAAGTTCGGTCCTGCCGAAATGACGGCCCTGCTGCTTGTCGCCATGACCTCTATCGGCTGGCTGGTCGGCAAGAACCCGACCAAAGGCGTAGTCCTGACGTTCCTTGGAATCTTGATTGCCTCGATGGGGATGGACACCCAGACCGGTGCGCCGCGCTTCGACTTTGGCAACATCTACCTGCTTGGCGGCGTTCCGTTCACTCCGTTCGTCATTGGTACGGTAGGCTTCGCTCAGGTCATGCGCCTGATGGAAGACCGCAACAAGAAGGTCGAGACCTCCATCACCCAAAAACTGACGATCAAGGGTTCGCTTCTGACGGGACATGATGTCAAGAGGTTGTTGCCTCCCGCTATCAGAAGCGGCCTTATGGGGACGTTCGTAGGGGTATTGCCCGGCGCTGGCGCTACGACCGGCGCTTTCCTCGGCTATGCCGCGCAGAAGGCGTTCAAGAGCGAGGAGCCTCTTGGTACTGGTGCGATTGAAGGAATCGCCGCATGTGAGGCCGCCAACAACGCGGCGGCCGCGGGTGCGTTCGCCCCGTTGCTGGCGCTCGGCATACCCGGTTCGGGAACCGGCGCGGTGTTGCTCGGCGGCCTGATGATGTGGGGGCTGAACCCCGGGCCGCTGTTGTTCACCAACTCACCCGATTTCGCCTGGGGCCTGATCGCTTCGTTGTTCTTGGCGAATCTACTGACCCTGGCCATTGCCTTGGGCGTGATTCCGTTCCTGATCAAGATTCTGTCAGTCCCTGTGAAGGTGATGATTCCTATCATTACCGTGGTTTGCCTCGTAGGCTCGTACAGTACGACCTATTCGATGTATGGCGTAGTGGTGATGTTCATTTCCGGTCTGGTCGGTTACATCCTTGAGAAATCTGGATACAGCACCGCACCGATGCTGCTGGCGTTCGTACTTGCCCCGCTGCTCGAGGACAATATGCGCAAGGCGTTCATCATCAGCCAGGGAAGCCTGAACATATTTTTCCAGAAACCGATCGCATGCTTCTTTATCATCGTCCTGTTCCTGATTGTTTTGACTCCCATTATCCGGATGATTCTGACCAGGTGCGGGGTACTGAAGAAAAAGGCTTGAGCTTGTCCTGATAGCGCAAGGTAGTCCGCGGGGATGGGTATTCCCCGCATGACATATACAACAAGGAGAGTTTGTATGAAAAAGTTTACAACCGTCGTTCTTCTCGTAGCGGCACTGGTGATGCCGTTGTTCGCCAATGGGCAGGGTGAGACCGCGTCTTCCGGCGCTTTTGCCCCAGCTCGTGACATTGATTGGATCGTTACTTCAAAGCCAGGCGGGGGTTCCGACATCTACACCCAGCAAATCAAGGATATCATGGCCAGGCAGGGTATCTGTGACCGTACTTTCCTCGTCAACTATGTGACCGATGGTGGTGGTGAAGTCGGTCGTTTGCAGGTATCCCGCACCGCTCCCGTCGAGAAGGCGAACCACACCCTGTTGACCTTCAACAGCGGCGACCTGATGCCGATGTGCCAGAATACCGACAACCGCATCGAGAACTTTACTCCGATCGCCGTCATGGCCGTCGACAAGCAGCTGTTGTTCATCGGCGAGCAGTCCAAGTACAAGACGTTCGGGGAAGTAATCGACGCCATCAAGGCTGGCGGCCAGGTCGTCATCGCCGGTTCCAAGGGTGATGATATCGCGACATACGAAGCGTTGCTCGCGGAACTCGGCATGACTGAGAACCAGCTTGCGTATATCACGAACGATTCGACCAGCGGCGCGATCACCAGCATTCTCGGCGGGCATGTCGACCTCTGCATGTCAAAGCCCGCCGCCGCGTCCCAGTATGTTGAAGCCGGCAAATTGATTCCTGTTCTTGCGCTATCCACTACCAGGTTCTCCGGCAAGCTTGCCGATGCTCCCACTTTGAGCGAAGTCGGCAATTACAAGAACGTCGAAGTTCCCGTCTGGCGTGGCGTCGTCGGTCCCAAGAACATGACGCCGGAAGCCGCGAAGTATTGGAGCGACTGCCTGGCGCAGGTTTCCAAGACCGATTCCTGGAACAATGACTATATCGCCAAGAACGGCCTGATTTCCCAGTTCATGAACAACGAGGAAGCGGCGAAGTTCATGGCGGAGTTCCAGGCTGATTACCTGAAGAAGATCGGCAAAGCGAAATAATAGCGTGTTTTTATGGTATACTGCGAGGGATGGCATGCGCCATCCCTCTTTCCGTCCATATGGCGGAGGAAACCATCATTGTATATGGAACGACTAGAATCAGATTGATGACAGGGGGAAAACATGAAGAGCGTCGTATTGTTGCATACGATAAAAAATGTTTTGAATAGCTTTGAACCATTGCTGAACGAGGTCCTTGGATATGAGATCAAGGTCCACAACATCCTGGATGAATTCCTTGTGACCGACGCGACCGCGCGGGGGGAGTTTTCCACGACAAACCGCCAGCGGTTGATGAACGATCTGGTGAACGCCCAGCTTACCGGTGCGGATCTGATTGTCGTGACGTGTTCTTCGCTGACTCCGTTCGTAGTTCAGGCCCGTCCGTTCTTCTCGACGCGGATTATCGCCATCGACGATGCCATGACGGCAAAAGCTGTACGGCTTGGTTCCCGGATAGCGGTGCTTGCCACGGCTCCTACTACCGTTGCGCCAACCATGTGCAAGCTTGAAGCCGATGCCGCCACAGCAGGTGTCGCCGTGGAACTTACACCGCAATTATGTCCAGAGGCCATCGCCGCCTTGAAGCGCGGGGATAGGGAGACCCATGACCGGCTCGTCCTCGACATGGTACGGCAGGCGAAGTCTTCCGATGTGATCGTCCTCGCGCAGGCTTCAATGGCGCATCTCCAGGAAGAGGCGGAGAAGCTTGCCGGCGTCCCCGTCCTCGCTTCTCCCCGGCTGTGCTGTGAATCCGTCAAAGAGCTGCTGGCTGTCCAATGACAGGGGAATAGCAATGAAAAACAGCATACATGATTTCTGTCGGGTTGGCATCGTGCATGGCATGGCGTATCCGGAATCCTCTCATGATCCTGAAACCTACATCTCAACATTGAAGAAGATTCTTGTCGATACCTATTTTGATGTTGTGGAAATAGGCGCCATTCCATGGAAGGAGCTTCATGATCGAGTTCCGGCGATGATCAAGGCCGCGCATATGCAGTTCACCTATTGCGGACACTCACGGTTGTTCGGGGCGAAGCTGAACATCAATTCCCTTGATGAATCCGAACGAAAGGCTGCCGTCGCGACCTTGAAGGAAGGAATCGACGAAGCGTATGACTGGGGCGCGGAGGATTTTCAGTTTCTCTCCCGCGGCTGGACGGAACCGACTCGTGAGGCTTGCTTGTCCTCGTTAATCCGGTCGTCGGTGGAATTATGCAAGTATGCGGCTTCCAAAGGAACGCTACCGGTCTGCCTTGAAGTATTTGACTATGATATCGACAAAAAATCGCTCGTCGGACCTGGTTGGCTGGCGAAACAGTATGTCGAAGCCGTATGTTCTGAATGCGACAATTTTGGCCTGATGCTGGATTGCAGCCATATCCCTATGATCCATGAAACGATTGATGAGGCTGTCGATCCCGTATGTGGCCATATCGTTCACGCCCATATCGGCAATACGCTGATCGCCGATTCCTCAAATCCTGTATATGGAGACAACCATCCTCGGTTCGGGTATCCCGGCAGCGAAAACGATACCGACTATCTGGCGGCTTTCCTGCGGAAACTGCTGGATGTCGGCTATCTTTCCGAGACGAGACGACCGATTCTGAGTTTTGAGGTCAAGCCCCAGCTTGGAGAATATCCCGATATCGTGGTCGCCAATGCGAAACGTACATTGGAGGCCGCTTGGAGACTGGTCTGATTTTACGCATCGATGTCGTTCCGGTTTGATGATGGACATCGCTGTCCGACTTTTGTCTGGACGGCGATGCTTTCCGAATACTGTATGCCCGTATGAGGTGGTGGTATTGTACATGCCGTTCCTTGTACGGGCTTGTCTTTTTGGGAAAATGCCCTGCTTGTCGTTGGTATTTTTATTTTTGTTTGCCACCGGGTGTATTTTCAACGTCCGATTTTTTTGAAATACTATTCCAAATGTTTTGCCCTTTATTTCATCTGCAACGTTTCAATTGAAATAAAATGTCAGAAGTGAAACATTTTGAACCATGGCGAATAGGTGTACGATATATTTTCTGCTTATGAGCCAATCTATGCCAACCAATTTTAATGGCATGCCGTGTAAATAATTAAACTCTATCAGAAACATTGCGAAGAATCATTTGGCAAGTTCTTAACATCCATTTTATTTATTTATTGATACTCAAGTTATACCTTTCCAGCCAACGCCAGTCCGCCAATCTTGGCGGAAAATTAGCGGGTTCTGGCACGTATCATGTAATCCTGTTCAACGATATAAGTTCAAATTTTTGATGCAAATTCGATTGGACAGGGGGTACGAGGAAGCTGATGGAACGGAAGCCGATACTGGGGATACTGCTGGGTGACGGGGCCGGGGTGGGGCCGGAGATCGTGGCGAAGTGCGCGGGGGCGCACTTCTTCGACGGGTACTGCCGCCCGATGGTGATAGGGGAC
>Ga0208436_1022_pt1 | contig 5022 bp, 3 predicted proteins | sample RumMetMCoCulture_FD_188357 | JGI IMG/M metagenome (GOLD analysis project Ga0208436, IMG submission 188357) | Rumen microbial communities from New Zealand - Rumen Methanol Enrichment MEC1 Co-Culture (SPAdes) (version 2) | ecosystem: Host-associated > Mammals > Digestive system > Stomach > Rumen...
ACATACTTGAGGAGTGGAGAGCGGGGCTTCGGCCCCGTGCTTACATGACGGAGAGTTTGATCCTGGCTCAGAACGAACGCTGGCGGCGCGTCTTAAGCATGCAAGTCGAGCGGGAGGCCCCTTCGGGGGCCGAGAGCGGCGGACGGGTGAGTAACGCGTGGACAACCTGCCCCCCGGCGGGGGATAGCCTGCGGAAACGCAGGGTAATACCGCATGAGACGGCCTCGCCGCAGGGCGAGGCCGGGAAAGGCCCCGAGGGGCCGCCGGGGGATGGGTCCGCGTCCCATTAGCTGGACGGCGGGGTGAAGGCCCACCGTGGCGACGATGGGTAGCCGGCCTGAGAGGGTGGACGGCCACATTGGAACTGAGACACGGTCCAGACTCCTACGGGAGGCAGCAGCTAAGAATCTTCCGCAATGGGCGAAAGCCTGACGGAGCGACGCCGCGTGGACGATGGAGGCCGTGAGGTTGTAAAGTCCTTTTCGAGGGGGGGAATGAGGTCCGCAGGGAATGGCGGGCCGATGACGTGAACCTCGGAATAAGCCCCGGCTAACTACGTGCCAGCAGCCGCGGTAACACGTAGGGGGCGAGCGTTGTTCGGAATCATTGGGCGTAAAGGGCGCGCAGGCGGCGGCTCAAGTCAGGTGTGAAAGTTCCCGGCTCAACCGGGTGAGGCGCTTGAAACTGGGCCGCTGGAGTACAGGAGGGGTCGTCGGAATTCCAGGTGTAGGGGTGAAATCTGTAGATATCTGGAAGAACACCGGTGGCGAAGGCGGACGACTGGCCATGTACTGACGCTGAGGCGCGAAGGTGCGGGGAGCGAACAGGTTTAGATACCCTGGTAGTCCGCACAGTAAACGATGTGCACCAGGTGGCGGGGGGTAGCCCCCGGTACCGAAGCTAACGCATTAAGTGCACCGCCTGGGGAGTATGCTCGCAAGGGTGAAACTCAAAGGAATTGACGGGGGCCCGCACAAGCGGTGGAGCATGTGGTTTAATTCGATGATACGCGAGGAACCTTACCAGGGCTTGACATGCCCCGGAATCCGCGTGAAAGCGCGGAGCCCTTCGGGGCCGGGGCACAGGTGCTGCATGGCTGTCGTCAGCTCGTGCTGTGAAGTGTTGGGTTAAGTCCCGCAACGAGCGCAACCCCCGCCGCCTGTTACCAGCGAGTAGAGTCGGGGACTCAGGCGGAACTGCCGGTGACAAACCGGAGGAAGGTGGGGACGACGTCAAGTCATCATGGCCCTTATGCCCTGGGCCACACACGTGCTACAATGGCAGGTACAGAGCGCAGCGAGGCCGCGAGGCGGAGCGAACCGCAAAAAGCCTGTCCCAGTACGGATTGGGGTCTGCAACCCGACCCCATGAAGTTGGAATCGCTAGTAATCGCGCATCAGCATGGCGCGGTGAATACGTTCCCGGGCCTTGTACACACCGCCCGTCACACCATCCGAGTCGGGGGTACCCGAAGTCGCGAGCCCAACCGAGAGGGGGGCGGCGCCGAAGGTACGCCCGGTGAGGAGGGTGAAGTCGTAACAAGGTAGCCGTACCGGAAGGTGCGGCTGGATCACCTCCTTTCCAGTGCGGAAAGGGAGGCGGGCCGTATCACAGCGGACCGCCGGAGTCAACGGACGTAGTCCAGCGGGTGCAAGTCCCGCAAGCAAGAGGGTCCTTCGTGGCCCTCCCCAGACCCTTCTCTTCCCGCCCGTCTTTTTGCGGCAGGCTGCCCGGGGGCATGGCTCAGCTGGCTAGAGCATCGGCTTTGCAAGCCGAGGGTCAGGGGTTCGAATCCCCTTGCCTCCATAGGATTTTTTCACAGAACGCACGGCGTCCCGGAGGGCGTCGGTGCTACAGCGTTAGGGACGGAAAGAACAATATGGTCAAGCGAATAAGGGTCCGTGGAGGATGCCTAGGAGCCGCCAGGCGAAGAAGGACGCGGCCAGCTGCGAAAAGCCGCGGGGAGGAGCCAACATCCTGTGATCCGCGGGTGTCCGAATGGGGTAACCCCGACGTCTGGACGATGTCGACGCGCGCATGAACAGATAGTGCGCGCGGGGAATACGCAGGGAAGTGAACCATCTAAGTACCTGCAGGAGTAGAAATCAAACGAGATTCCCCCAGTAGCGGCGAGCGAACGGGGAGGAGCCCAAACCGCCGCGCGGAGACGCACGGCGGGGTTGTAGGGCGCGCCGGCCCGTAAGGGCGCGCGGTAAGAAACCGGATCGCGAGCGGAACGGCCCTGGGAAGGCCGGCCAGAGGGGGTGAAAGCCCCGTACGCGAAGCGATCCGGCCGCGCGGGCGCGGCCCTGAGTACGGCGGGACACGAGGAATCCTGCCGGAAGCAGGGGGGACCACCCTCCAAGGCTGAATACTCGGCGGCTACCGATAGCGCATAGTACCGTGAGGGAAAGGTGAAAAGGACCCCGGGAGGGGAGTGAAAGAGAACCTGAAACCACGGACCCACAAGCGGTCGGAGCCCCCGCAGGGGGGTGACGGCGTGCCTTTTGTAGAATGAGCCTGCGAGTCGCCGTGCGTAGCGAGGTTAAGGGACAGGAGTCCCGGAGCCGTAGGGAAACCGAGTCCGAACAGGGCGTCCAGTTGCGCGCGGCGGACCCGAAGCCAAGCGATCTACCCATGGCCAGGCTGAAGCGGGAGTAAAGTCCCGTGGAGGGCCGAACCTAAATCCGCTGAAAAGGGTTGGGATGAGCTGTGGGTCGGAGTGAAAGGCTAAACAAGCTTGGAGATAGCTGGTACTCCCCGAAATAGCTTTAGGGCTAGCGTCGCGCGGACGGCTGCGGAGGTAGAGCACTGGATGGATGCGGGCCCTTCACCGGGTACCAAGTCCAACCAAACTCCGAATGCCGCAGCCCAGTACGCGGCAGTCAGACGGCGACTGATAAGGGCCGTCGTCGAGAGGGAAACAGCCCGGACCATCGGCCAAGGTCCCCAAGACGCGCCAAGTGGGAAAGGAAGTACGACTGCACAGACAGCCAGGAGGTTGGCTCAGAAGCAGCCACGCCTTCAAAGAGTGCGTAACAGCTCACTGGTCGAGTAGTCGTGCGCCGACAATGTAGCGGGGCTAAGCGCGTCACCGAAGCCATGGCGCAGCGCTGGACGCTGCGGGTAGGGGAGCATTCCGTGTACGGAAGAAGCGCGGGCGGGAGCCCGCGTGGACGGGACGGAAGAGAGAATGCAGGCATGAGTAACGGAAAGACGGGTGGGATCCCCGTCCGCCATAAGCCCAAGGTTTCCAGGGTAAAGGCAATCTGCCCAAGGGTCAGCCGGCCCCTAAGGCGAGGGCGAAGGCCGTAGTCGATGGGAAGCGGGTCAACATTCCCGCGCCCCTGGTGGCTGCGACGGCATGAAGCATAGGGCGAGGCGACGCGGGGCGACGGTAGTCCCCGCGGAAGCGGCGAGGCTGTGAGGGCCGGAGGCAAACCCCCGGCGCGAGCGGAGCCGTGAAGGAGGCCCCCCACGGGGGGAGGAAGGTCGCCGAGTCGTCGTGACGAGAAACAGTGCCTAAGCACAGGCCATCAGGGACCGTACCCGAGACCGACACAGGTGGGCGAGCTGAGAATGCGAAGGCGTACGGAAGAATCCGCGTTAAGGAACTCGGCAAAATACATGCGTAACTTCGGGATAAGCATGGCTCCCGCGAGGGAGCCGCAGAGAAACGGCCCAGGCGACTGTTTACCAAAAACACAGGTCCATGCGAACCGGCAACGGGAAGTATATGGACTGACACCTGCCCGGTGCCGGAAGGTTAAGAGGAGGCGTTAGCGCGAGCGAGGCGGCGAATCGAAGCCCCGGTAAACGGCGGCCGTAACTATAACGGTCCTAAGGTAGCGAAATTCCTTGTCGGGTAAGTTCCGACCCGCACGAATGGTGTAACGATCTGGGCGCTGTCTCAACGCGGAATCCGGTGAAATTGAAGTCCAGGTGAAGATGCCTGGTACTCGTGGTTAGACGGAAAGACCCCGTGAACCTTTACTTCAACTTGGCGCTGGCACATGGGCCGGGATGTGTAGGATAGGTGGGAGGCAGAGAGGCGCGCCCGTCAGGGTGCGCGGAGCCGGCGGTGAAATACCACCCTTCCCCGTCCATGTCCCTAACCCCGTCCGTGAAGCCGGGCGGGGGACATCGCCAGGCGGGAAGTTTGACTGGGGCGGTCGCCTCCCAAAGCGTAACGGAGGCGCGCGAAGGTCACCTTAGGATGGTCGGGAATCATCCGGCAAGTGTAAAGGCACAAGGTGGCTTGACTGCGAGGCGCACATGCCGAGCAGGTACGAAAGTAGGTCTTAGTGATCTGGCGGTTGCGAGTGGAAGCGCCGTCACTTAACGGATAAAAGGTACTCCGGGGATAACAGGCTGATCTTGCCCAAGAGTTCATATCGACGGCAAGGTTTGGCACCTCGATGTCGGCTCATCGCATCCTGGGGCTGGAGCAGGTCCCAAGGGTTTGGCTGTTCGCCAATCAAAGCGGTACGCGAGCTGGGTTCAGAACGTCGTGAGACAGTTCGGTCCCTATCTGCCACGAGCGTTGGATGTCTGGGGGGTCCTGCCTTTAGTACGAGAGGACCGAGGTGGACGGACCTCTGGTGTACCTGTCGTCCCGCCAGGGGCGGCCGCAGGGTAGCCACGTCCGGAAGGGATAACCGCTGAAAGCATCTAAGCGGGAAGCCCTCCCCGAGATGAGACGTCCCGCGGCCCTTGAGGCCGCTGAAGGAACCGGCGAGAAGAGCCGGTCGATAGGCCGGGGGTGCAAGCGCGGCGACGCGTTCAGCCCACCGGTACTAATCATCCGTGAGGCTTGACCATATTGTCCTTCCCGTCCCTCGCCAAGATGGCCTCCGACGGGGCGCCGGGAGATGAAGTTCTCCGGCTCCTGCGTGGAAGGCCGGCCCGGTGGCTATGGCGGAGTGGACATACCCGTTCCCATCCCGAACACGGAAGTCAAGCGCTCCCGCGCCGATGGTACTGCGGTTCGCCGCGGGAGAGTAGGCCGCCGCCGGGCCTTTT
>Ga0208436_1023_pt1 | contig 3086 bp, 4 predicted proteins | sample RumMetMCoCulture_FD_188357 | JGI IMG/M metagenome (GOLD analysis project Ga0208436, IMG submission 188357) | Rumen microbial communities from New Zealand - Rumen Methanol Enrichment MEC1 Co-Culture (SPAdes) (version 2) | ecosystem: Host-associated > Mammals > Digestive system > Stomach > Rumen...
AAATGACTATAAACATAAAAGAAAGATAAACGTTAAATTAAGTAACGACGTTGTTAATACTCTTTGTACTATGCTAGGTAATTGTAGGTAAAAATTATTTTTTTTTCTAATTCCTACTTGATTACGATTACACTTTTTTCAAAAACGTAATCGTAATCAAGGGGTAACACTACAACAAATTTTTTAGTGTATGTATGTTAAAGTAGTGTAGCACTATGAATACATACCTAGAGTTATCTATTATTGAAGTTATTATTTAGAAAATTAGTTAAAAGTAAAGGTAAGTTATCACTTACATAAAGGTAAGTAATTATCTGATATTTTATATGCACTTCTTAATATTTAAGTATAAGTATAATTTTTACTTTGTTTATATCTTATTTAATCATGTTATTTTATTATTTAGAAAAGTTAAACTTATTATCATGACTAATAAAAAATCTAATAATTCAATGAATAATATGGATAGTATATGGAGTGAAAATGATTTAAAAGAATTATCTGACTTTGTAAGTAATTTAGATAAAATCGAATTACCTCCTATTGATTTTTCTAGCCTTGAACCTCCTAATTTTAATGACTTATAGGACGTTAATATTTCTGATTTGATTAAAGAGCTTAAAAAGAGGTGAATATCTGTCATTTGGTATAGGTAGAGTAGTTTATTTTAGATTACTTTAGACCAGTAGAATCAAGTATCTTATTGAACCATATGGTACCACTTTATACCAATTCCCTTACAATAAAAGTGAAACTTTTTTTAGTGATTTGAAAACATAGGTTAACAAGAGGTTAACGGGAACTTTTTTAACAAAACCCAACAAAACCCAACATTATAAACATGATTTTTTTTTATTATGGTGAAAACCAAAGAAAAACAAATATTTTTTTCTGATGGATCCGAAACAGTGAAAAACCATGAACTCACCATGAACTTTTTCCCATGATTTTTTTTATTAGGGGTAATACTGTTTTACAGTTGAAATATTTACTAAAGTAATACTAAAACAATTGCTTTTTATTATTTCTTGATTTTTCCAATTTTTCCTAAAATTGCTTTCATTAAATGATAGTCTATTTTTTAGTTAACTGAAAGCAACAATACTACTTTTAATTAAATCAATCAACTATGTAAAATAATTGACCGACTACTAAACTTGAAAAACTTTTGATAGCATATTTATATCAACTTGGAAGCTAAAATATTGTGAAAATTCGTTTTCTATTTATAGGAGCTATAAACCGATATGATAAGACTTTTTAATAGACCGGAAAACATTTCAAGTGTAAAACAGTATTTACAAAAAAATTAGTAATACTTTTGGATAGTTAACGTGTCAATGGATATCTAAAATCCTTTTTTACGTGAAATGATTTTATCAAAATGAGATATTTATAAATAAAAATAGTTATATAATATTGTATATGGTACTAATAATGTATTAGTAATTAGTATCTGTAGTACGTCCTAATGGAGTTATAAACCTAACTGCAATTAGATTTACAACTCTCTGATAACAAAAGGAACATAATGAATTTTTAAAATAATGTATATCTATAGATTATAGAATAACATAACTAAAAAACTATTGTTATTCTAATTACTACTAGTTCTATATTCAATGTTATATAATTTTTTACCCAATTAATTTACCTAAACTTTAGGTATCCTTTAAATATAACATATCGTAAGAGTATGTAATTCAACACCAGTACTGTTTATAGCTCCTATGGACTACTTTTTATTAAAAATAAAGGAGTATAAAGAATAAGATGACATTTAATAAACACTTTAAAATCACTTTTAATAATGAAAACGACATTAAGAACCTTAAAAAAATTACTAAAATCTTAACTGGTACGCCAGTAACTGAAGCAACAATAATCAATCTAGCATTATCTGAGTTTTTCAAGAATCAAAGTCCTAAGGTTGAATCTGATTATCAATACCAATTGGATCTACTGAAAGATTATGATTTATTTTAGGTGGTAACGTGGCATCTAAAACTAAGAGTAAGGGAACGTATTATGAAAGGTCTGTTATGAATATCTTTGATACTTATGGATATGCAAGTATTAGAACTCTTGGAAGTGGTGGGGGTACAAAGAAACCCAAACCGGATATTATAACCAGTAACGGAACAAATACGTATGCTATTGAAGTGAAACAGAGAAATAGCAATGTTTTATATATATCATGGAGTCAGATCAACGAGCTTAAACGGTTTAGTATTACGTTTGGAGCTACTCCTCTTATAGTATATAAGTTTGGTAGGCGTCCGTTTAAGGTAATAGAAGCCAATTCGATACAGAAAAACAATTCAAAAAATTATAAAATTACAATAACCGATGCAACAATGAAGTTAACCAATTATATAGGAGCTAGTGAGTAGATGACTAAAAACAATAAGATAACTAAAAAACCTTATTCCAGTAGGTTAAATATAGAGCTTGATGATATTGCTATAATATATAATACAACACCTACAGAACTTATTAGAAATACAATGGATTCTAAGATTGAATCATATAAGACTACTGATCCAATTAAACGAGAACAATATGTAACAGAAAGCCATAATATGAGAGCCACTATAGATAAAATTTATTTAAATAGAATAAAAGAAAAAATTGAAATAATTAATGAGAAACTAGAATTGAATGAAAAAGAAAGAATTAGTTTAAATAGAATAAAAAAAGACTTAGACTCAGAATACCTTAGTCTAAAAGAAAAAACAGATAACTATAATGAAAAAGTGAAAAAACAAAGAAAGAATAGGATTAAAAGGATATTTAATCAGATAGTAGAGGCGTATTTTAATAAGGAGGATATATTTAGGGAGTCGGATATTAACGAGATTATAAACTATAATTTTGAATATATTCATTTATCTAAAATTGATATTATTAATTATATTCAAAGTATGTTAAGAAATAATGAAAATAAAATCATGAAAATAAATGACTATAAACATAAAAGAAAGATAAACGTTAAATTAAGTAACGACGTTGTTAATACTCTTTGTACTATGCTAGGTAATTGTAGGTAAAAATTATTTTTTTTTCTAATTCCTACTTGATTACGA